>ERZ809074.149-NODE-149-length-118207-cov-9.033668_pt1 | contig 118207 bp, 110 predicted proteins | sample MGYA00520795_ERZ809074 | MGnify/ENA primary metagenome ERZ809074 (study PRJEB31570, sample SAMEA3212989) | Homo sapiens | biome: human-gut; feature: human gut; material: fecal | place: Sweden | collected 2011 ... | reverse complement strand
AGCACGACCTTGCCAAGGTCGGGGTCGCGGGTTCGAGTCCCGTTTTTCGCTCAGACTAACGTTTTTACGAATCGTACGGCAGCTCTGCCGAGGAATAGCGAACAGAAATGTCCGGATGGCGGAATTGGTAGACGCGCTACTTTGAGGGGGTAGTGATCATTAGATCGTGTGAGTTCGAGTCTCATTTCGGACACTGAGTATGAAGGCCGGGCAGTTGAGAAGTCTCAACTGCCCGGCTCTTTTTATGAGTGAGTGTCTGGAATAAGTGGGAATTTTGGGAATTGATCGGGAATAACTGGATTTATCCGGAATTATCAAGAATAGGCGGGAATTATCCAGAATAAACTGGATTAAGCGAGATTAAATGGATGGAAAAAATCGGGGATAATCCCGGCTGGCGAGATTATCCCCGATTGAGCAGGTTGTTGGGTGTCAAAGGTGATATTCGCGGAAGGCTTCCATGGCTTCGTAGGAGGCGAGGCCGAGGGCATCGTAGAGGCGAGCGGTACCTCGGTTGCGGTCCTCGGCACGTTGCCAGAAGAGGCGCGAATCGTTGCCTAAGTATGGGGCGCTCTCCATCTGGGAGGAATGCTTGAGTATTGCTTTACGCTTGTGCATGAGTTCTTCCGGGCTCATCGGCACGCACATCTCTATATCTTCGACGGGCCATTCGGCCCACGCTCCGCGATACATCCAGATGCGGCAGTCGTTGAGCCATTCGGCGCCGGATTCTTTTATCTGCTCGAGAGCGGCGAGAACAGCTTCGGTGCATTTGCGGTGAGTTCCGTGGGGGTCAGCCAGATCGGCGGCCACATAAATCTGGTGGGGCTTGACCTCCTCGATAAGCTGCTTGACGATGTCGACGTCGGTCTGGGTCATAGGAAGTTTTTCGACGCATCCGCTCTCGTAGAACGGGAGGTCAAGGAAGTGGACATGGGAGAGCGGAATCTCATTGAATGTGCAGGCCGTGCGGGCCTCCCCGCGGCGTATGAGGCCTTTGATGTCGAGAATATCGCGTGTGTCGGGCTGGCCGTCTTTCTTTCCGGCGAGGAATTTCTTCACCTCGCGGTACTTTTCGGGGATAAAGTCGCAGTTGAGGTCAAAAATCTGGTTGAATCCGTTGACGAAGTGCATAAAGCGTGTCGCTTCCTCGTCGGCTACGGCTATATTGCCGGAGGTTTCATAGGCGATATGCACGTCGTGGCCTTGGCCTACAAGGCGATAGATTGTCCCGCCCATGGAGATTACGTCGTCGTCGGGGTGGGGGGAGAATACGATTACACGCTTTGGGTATGGGGTGGCTCGCTCCGGGCGGTTGGAGTCGTCGGCGTTGGGCTTACCTCCGGGCCAGCCGGTGATGGTGCGCTGGAGGTGATTGAAGATCTTTATATTGAGCTCGTAAGCTGTGCCGTAGCGCTCGATGAGCGAGTCGAGTCGGGCATCGATATAGTCGGCTGTAGTTAGGTGCAGGATTGGCTTGGACAGGTATTGGCTGAGCCATACACCGGCCGAGAATGCCAGCTCGTAGGTCCATTCCTCAGGGCGTGCGGGGATATGTCGTGGATTGAATTTTTCAGCGAAGGTGATTCGCTCGGTGTAGTTGAATTCCATATGGTTTAAGGCAAGACAGGTTTGTTGATTCTATTACGCAAAGTTAATGAAATTTTTTGGGGAGCGATGTAGTTTTTGATTGAGGATGGCGTCTAACGTAGTAAATTCCGTAAATTTGAGGCGGAAATTTAAAGTTTCTTCACTTATGCATAATCAGGAAAAACGCTTCCGCGAACTTGTTGAGCAGCAGAAGGCCAACATCTATTCGGTGTGCTATATGCTTGCGGCGAGTCGACAGGATGCCGACGACATGTTTCAGGAGGTGCTTGTAAACCTTTGGAAGGGGATGCCCAAGTTCAGGGGCGAGAGCTCCGTATCTACGTGGACATACCGTATAGCGCTCAACACGTGTATCTCTTTCCGGCGCAAGGCCGACAGACGGCCTGCCACCACCGACATTAATCCCGCGCTACTCAGCGAAGGAAGCGAGTTGGGCGACCAGACGGCCCGGCTTCACAGGCGCATACGTCATCTGGAACCTTTCGACCGGGCCATTGTGCTTCTCTGGCTTGAAGACCTTCCATATGAGGAGATCGGGGCAATCGTCGGTATTCCGGCCAAGGCTGTGGGTGTAAGGCTTGTGCGCATCCGGGAAAAGCTTAAGAAAGTCGCCGACTGATGCCTACGTGCTCCTAATCAACCGAATTCCAATGCTTTTAAACAGAATATATCTATGAACTCCGATATTAACGATAAAGAATTGAACGCACTGGGTGCCGACGAGCAGATGCGCACTATGCGTGCCGAACTCAACGCCCTGAAAAAGGGACTGCGTGAGCAGAAAATCACCACCGAGATGATGCTCCGCAGCGCTATCAGCACGGCCAACCGCGCGGTAAGACGTATGGTTTACCTTAACCTGCCCGCGGTGGCTTTGGTGACTCTTTTCTGCGGCTATCTGAATGTTGAAAAAGGTTTTGTGAGCCATGCACTGGCGTGGGCCACGGTGGCTCTCCTTGCCGTGGTGCTGGCTATGAACGCTGTGGTCAACTGGATAAGCACCGCCGACGTCACCACCCTGCCGCTTGCCGAGCTTCAGCAGAAGCTGATAAAGCGTCGGAAAAGGCGGTTTATTACCCGCAATGTTGGGATGGTACTTGCGGCAGCGTGGTTCGTATGGGTAATTGTGGAGGTGAGCCGCCTTAGCGACGGGTCGGCATTGATGGAGGGTGTGATAATCGGCGGCCTGGTAGGCGTACTTATTGGCACACGCCATTTCCGGCGGTTCCAGAGGGCCGACGCTGAGCTGATCGAGCAAATTGACGGGATGGACCCCGGCAAGTAGTCGCACACGCCGATTTTTAAGGAGTACCAGTGGAATTTTTGCGGAAAAAGATGCGCGGAAGTTGGCGGAATAAAAAAGAATGCGTAAATTTGCAAGCCATTACCACGAGCCGTCTTACCAGCGGCCAAGCCAAAGACCACGGAGTAGAGCTTCCGCCACTCCTGCAATCAGAAATCAAAAAACTGCAAAGATAAAATGAAAAAAGATCTTCATCCTTCCAACTATCGCGAAGTTGTTTTCAAGGACATGTCGAACGACGAGATTTTCATCACCCGCTCGACCGTGGCTGCCAAAGAGACCATTGAAATCGATGGCGTGACCTATCCTCTGGTAAAACTCGAAATCACCTCTGCCAGCCACCCCTTCTTCACCGGCAAGCAGAAGCTCGTGGACACAGCCGGCCGTGTGGACAAGTTCCTCAGCCGCTACGGCAACCGCAAAAAGAACTGATTCCGACATCTTCGGATTCAAAAAAGGCGATGCGCAGACGTGTGCACCGCCTTTTTTGTGGGTGCATTTGTTTATAGGGTGATGGAATTTCCTTAACTTTGGCTACCTGTATGAGCAAGAAACGAAACGACAGAAAGGGAGCGGCTGCAAATGTGGTCGCCCGGGAAGAGCAGCGTGTTGTTGAGCGTGCCGCAGGAATGGTGGTGCGCAACACCGGAAGCAGTTTCATCGTACTTACCGACGACGGGCGCGAGATTGATTCGCGTATAAAGGGCACTTTCCGACTGCGTGGCATCCGGACGACCAATCCCGTTGCCGTGGGCGACCGCGTGGATGTAGCCGTCAATGCCGACGGCTCCGCCTATATAACCCGCATCCACGACCGACGCAACTATATAATAAGGCGTGCGAGCAATCTATCGAAGGAGGCGAGCATCCTTGCGGCCAACGTCGACCAGGCATGTCTGGTGGTTACACTGGCCCATCCGACGACTTCGACCACGTTTGTGGACCGCTTTCTGGCCACAGCCGAGGCCTACGGCGTTCCGGCGCTGATAGTAATCAACAAAATTGATCTGCTGGAGGAGCCCGATCAGACGGAATGGCGGGACGGCTCGGAGGCGACCGGGGAGGAGGCTTTCGAGGCCTCCGACGGGCACGAGCTGCTTGAAGCAGTGGAATACCTCTACACATCCATCGGCTACCCGGTGGTGGCTGTTTCAGCGCGAACGGCGCAGGGGATGGCGTTTCTTCGCGAGCGTCTGCAAGGGAAAATCACACTTATGGCCGGCAATTCGGGGGTGGGGAAATCGACGCTCATCAATGCACTCATACCGGGCCTGGAGCTGCGCACGGGCGAGATTTCTGACGTGCACGACACCGGGATGCACACTACTACATTTTCCGAAATGTTCCCGTTGCCTGGCGGGGGGTGGCTGATTGACACCCCCGGGGTGCGCGGGTTCGGTACAATAGAGTTCGACGAGCACGAGGTAAGCCATTTCTTCCCTGAGATTTTCAGGATAGGGCGCGACTGCCGATACGACGACTGCACGCACACCCACGAGCCGCAGTGCGCCGTTCTTAAAGCTCTTGAGGAGCAGCGTATAGCTCAATCGCGCTACAATTCCTACCTGAGCATAATGGAGGACGCCAATCCCGACAAATATAGAAAGCCTTTCTGACGCCGCATTATAATGGCTTAGCCTTCGGTCTTCGGGATATAATCCCGATTAATCTGGATTTAGCTCGAGGGGGATTAATCCATGAAGCGGTTGGAGAAGATGGAATCAATTTTCTCGTTGATGAGCTGGTCCAGGAGGTCGATTGCCGGGGTCGATTCTACAGACTTCGAAACGGCATCAGAGGTGGGGCGTTCGGCTTGGCAAGCAGCCTTGGAGGCCGACAAGGCAGCAAACTCACCGAGGGTAATTTCTCCGGTCGCGGGGCGTGATGTTGCCGTTGTGGCGTCTGCTCTCGCAATTAGCTGAGGTGCTGTGGTGAGCGGCCGGTCGGGAGAGGGGAGAATGTTTGCGTCCGGATTGGTTCTGGAGGGCGATGGCGCTTTTTCAACCGGGGGGGTTGGTCGCCCTTTGGCAGAGGCCCAGCTTTCGGAAGCGCCACCCACACGGCCTACGCCGCGGAAACGCTCCCCCCAGTAGCCTGTGTCGACCGGACTTACCATGACGCCGCGCGAGGAGGAGGCATGAATCATCTCGCCCCCGCCAATGTAGAGGCCCACATGAGATATATCGGAACCTCCCCCCGCCGAAGAGCCGAAGAAAAAGAGGTCGCCGGCTCGCGCTTTGTTGCGTGCCACTTCGAGGCAGTAGCTTTTCTGAGTCTTGGTAGTGCGAGGAATCTTTACCAGGCATACCTTGCGGTATACTTCCATCACCAGGCCGGAGCAGTCGGTCCCGTCGCGGTCCTGGCCGCCGTAGCGGTAGGGGGTTCCGAGCCATTGGCGTGCTTCGCCCACGAGGTCGAGGCCCATTGCGTCGGGCACTTCGTAGGAGTAGTCGAGTGGCGGTTTTGTCGTGGCCTCGCTGCGGCCGCCTCCTTTACGGTATCCGTCGGAGCCACGCATGGCAGTCGACTTTCGCGAGGAGCAGCCCGAGGCAAGCAGCGCCAGAAGCGTCGCCAGGGCAGTAGCAGCCAATATGTGAAAAAGTCGGCGGGTCATGTTTTTGAATTTCACAAATTTAAGTAATCTCTTCGATTTCTACAAAGGAAATTTCGCAAAACGGCAAGGAAACGCTACCTTTGCGCCATAAATCAATTACATTCACTATATATTTCCAATGGACAATATTATTCAGGCGAGCAACATCTGCAAGCGCTTCACCAATCATGTGGCGCTCGACGATGTGAGCATCAGCATTCCGCGAGGCAAGGTCTACGGTCTGCTGGGTCCCAACGGGGCCGGCAAGACCACTATGATACGTATTATCAACCATATAACGGCTCCCGACTCGGGGAGCGTAATCTTCGACGGCCATCCGCTTACGGCGGCCGACGTGGCCGAGATAGGCTACCTGCCCGAGGAGCGCGGCCTCTACAAGAAGATGCGCGTGGGCGAGCAGGCCATGTTTTTCGCCCGCCTAAAGGGGTTGAGCAAAGCCGACGCCGCGCGTAGCCTGCGTGAATGGTTCGAGCGGTTCGAGATAATGGACTGGTGGAACCGCAAGGTGGAAGAACTCTCGAAAGGTATGGCGCAGAAGGTGCAGTTTATCGTCACGGTGCTTCACCGTCCGAAACTGTTGATTTTCGACGAGCCATTCTCAGGTTTCGATCCTATCAATGCCAATCTTCTCAAGAATGAGATTCTGCGTCTGCGCGACGAGGGTGCGACGGTAGTATTCTCTACCCACAATATGGAAAGCGTAGAGGAGCTCTGCGAGAACATCACCCTGATTAACCGCTCGCACAACATTCTCTCGGGCAATATGGCTGAGATTCGCGAGCGGATGGGAAAAGGTTGTTACCGGCTTACATTCGAGGGTTCTGCCGAACAGCTTCGTAAGGCTCTGCAACCGATGCTTCGTGAGGCAAGCTTTGCCCTCGACGGTCAGCCAGATTGCCACGGTGTGGTATCGGGCGAGTTCCGCCTGGCAGAGGGAGCAACACTGCGCGATTTCCTCTCGACGGCCAATGAGGCAGTCGATATAATGAGCTTCGACCGCGCCCTCCCGAGCATGAACGAGATTTTCATCCGCACCGTAGGCGAGGCCAACGATGCCTCAGGCGAAACAGACCCTACCCTCTAACCGCAAAACCGCAATACGTTATGAAATCGAATATCGGAATTATAATAGGCCGCGAGTTTTCGGAGCGCGTGGCCAAAAAGAGCTTCCTGATAACCACACTGCTGATGCCCGTGTTCATGCTCGTGCTGATGGTGGCTCCGGCGCTTATCATGCAGTTTTCGTCGCCATCGGAGAAAACGATCGCCGTAGCCGACCGCAGTGGCCTGATTTTCGGCCCGCTTGCCGAGAAGGCAGCGGAGGCGGAATATCTGACACTCACACGCGCCGACAATACGCCGGTCGACTCGCTCGTTGCCGACACACGCTACGACGGTGTACTCTTCATCGGCGACGACATTGTAGATAACCCGTCGAATGCCGTGTTATACCTCCATGACGCCGGCTCGCTCGAACTTGAAGGTACCATCGCGTCAACCATCGAGAAGGTAGTGGAGGACCGCCGCCTGGAAGCTTACAATATTGCCGATCTCGACCGGATACTCGACGAGGTTAAGGCCGACGTGACGCTCACTACACGTCGTGTAGACGAGGAGCAGGGAGAGCGCGACTCGCTTTCGAGCGACATCTCGTTCGGCATCGGCCTGTTTATGACGTTCGTGCTCTATATGTTCCTTCTGCTCTACGGCCAGATGGTAATGACTTCGATTATCGAGGAGAAGAACAACCGAGTGCTCGAGCTCGTTGTCTCGTCGGTTAAGCCCGTACAGCTTATGTTGGGCAAGATTATCGGCGTGGGGCTTGTGGCTGTGGTGCAGGTGGCCATATGGGCCGTGCTGATTTGCCTTATGGCAGCTTTCCTCCTTCCGGCGCTGCTTCCGGCCGATGTGGCCGCGCAGATGGCTGCCGCGCAGGCCGGCGGAGCAACGCAGGCCATGGCAGATGGCAGCGGGATGTCGTTGGAGGCTCTTCAGGCATTCTCGCTACTTACTTCCGTGGGCTATATTCTGAAGATATTCCTGTATCTGACGGTGTTCCTCATCGGCGGTTTCCTGTTCTACGCATCAATTTTCGCCGCTATAGGCTCAGCTGTAGACAATATCCAGGACGCATCGCAACTGCAGAGTTTCGCAATCCTTCCCATCATCCTTGCGTTGGTATTCTCCATGACCGTAGCCTCCGACCCCAACTCGCCGCTGGCGTTCTGGCTGTCGGTTATCCCGTTCACATCGCCCATGGTTATGATGGCGCGAATCCCCTTCGACATACCGCAGTGGCAGATATGGACGTCGGCCGCGGTGCTCTATGCCTCGTTTGTAGCAATGGCGTGGGTGGCCGGAAAAGTCTACCGCGTCGGCATCTTCATGTACGGCAAGAAGCCAACGGTGAAGGATCTCGTGCGCTGGGCCCGGTATAAGTAAGAGTTTTATTTCATTAATTGAAATTTTAATTAAGTATTGATTGATTTACCGCACAGCGGAGCGGTAAATCAATCAATTGTCGTTTATGAATCAGGATTCAGCTTATTAGGTCTTTTGATACATTAAGGCAGGGAGGGCGGTATGTCAAAACTTATATTTTAGACGCACTCTCATGAATATTGCAGATTTATTCGTCGATTGTTTAGCGATTGTTTAGCAAAATCGGCCTGTGAACTTTCTGGTGCGGAATTTGGTTTTAAATGTGAAAAGTGTTAACTTTGCGGCGAAACAATACGGCGACGGTATGGCTGCCGCGTCGGATTCCCTCCTCTATTTCGGGGTTAAACGCTTGCCGCTTTGATTTATTCGGCGGCTGTTTACAATGTTTTGCCTCTTCTCCGAAAATTCTCCCGTATTTTCGTAATCTCTCCGAATTTTCTCCCGTTTTCTCTTTTTAGTTTCCCGACCTGCAACATTGTTCAGCATTCGTCGCTCTATTTGGGCGACCTAAGCATGATTCCCATATCATATAATGTATAATATCTCGGACTTACAAAGCATGGCCGACGACAACCTGGTTGCCGTGGCCTCCGACATGGGCATACGCAAGCCCAACGCTTCGCAGCGTGAAGACCTTATTTATAAAATCCTCGACCAGCAGGCCATCAATCTTTCGGCCAACGCTCCGGAGGAACAGCCGCGTCGTCGCGGTCGCAAGCCTAAGAATCAGGCTCAGAATCCGCCTCAGAATCAGGCGGTGGCCGAACAGAATCCGCGCCAGCAGGAGGCTGAGGCCGAAAATCAGCCCAAGCGCCGTGGCCGCAAACCGCGCAACGCCGAAAGCCAGACGCCGACGTTGACCGCACAGACCTCCGAGGCTACGGCACCGGTGGACGCCGCAGTGGATACGGCTGCCGAAGCTGCCATCACTGAAGCAACTGAGGCAGGTAATGCTCAGGATGAGACTGCGTCTGCCACGCAGCCAAAGCGCCGCGGCAGAAAGCCCAAGAACCAGACTGTACAGTCCGAGCCGGCACTTGAACTTACTACTGCTGAGGCCGCTCCAGCTGAACTTCTACTCCCCGAGGCTCCCGTTGTAGAGTCGAAGGAGGCAAATGCGACTGATGTTATTGATGTTGCTGAGGAAGCTAAAGTTGAGGAGGCGCCTGCCGATGATCACCCTGCAGCAGCCGAGCGCCCGCAGCGGGGCACATTCATACGGCCCGGGCAGCAGCCCCAGCAGCAACAGGGTCAGCAGCGCGGTCCGCGTGTGTTCGGACGCAAGGTCGACGAGTCGTTCGGCGCATTCTTCCCCCATGCTTCCGGCAAAAGTTTCAAGCCACGTAGCGAGAAGGAACGTGAGGCTGCCGCACAGGCTGCCATGGCGAATCCTATTGTAATCCGCGAGCCGGAGGCTGAGAAGCAGCAGCCAGAAGCCAAGAGTAAGAAAGCTAAGAAGAAGGAACGCATGCAGCAGCGCCAGCTGGCTGCCATGCAGGCACCCGCTTATAATTTCGACGGTTTTCTCCAGACGGAGGGCGTACTCGAAATCGTGCCCGAGGGCTATGGATTTCTGCGCTCGAGCGATTTCAACTATCTCGCATCGCCCGATGACATTTATGTGACCCAGGCACAGATCAAGGCCTACGGCCTTAAGAGTGGTGATGTTGTGGAGTGCACGGTGAATCCTCCCAAAGAGGGCGACAAGTATTTCCCCATGGATCGCGCCCTGATGATTAACGGCCGCTCGCCGGAGTTCATTCGCGACCGTGTGCCGTTCGAGCACCTCACACCACTTTTCCCCAATGAAAAGTTCAACCTTACCGGCGGACGCCGCAGCAACAATATCTCAACGCGCGTGGTCGATATGTTCTCGCCCATCGGCAAGGGGCAGCGCGCACTTATCGTTGCTCCGCCAAAGACCGGTAAGACTATGCTCCTCAAGGATATAGCAAATGCTATCGCAGAGAACCACCCGGAGGCCTACATCATGATTCTGCTTATCGATGAGCGCCCCGAGGAGGTTACCGACATGAGCCGCAGCGTGAATGCCGAGGTGATTGCCTCGACTTTCGACGAGCCGGCCGACCGCCACGTGAAAATCGCAGGCATCGTGCTCGAAAAAGCCAAGCGCATGGTGGAATGTGGCCACGACGTGGTGATTCTGCTCGACTCCATCACGCGACTTGCGCGTGCTTACAATACCGCACAGCCCGCTTCGGGTAAGATTCTCTCGGGCGGTGTAGACGCAAACGCGCTCCAGAAACCCAAGCGATTCTTCGGTGCAGCACGCAATATAGAGGGCGGCGGCTCGCTTACCATCATCGCCACGGCTCTTACCGAGACATCATCGAAGATGGACGAGGTTATTTTCGAGGAGTTCAAAGGCACCGGCAATATGGAGCTGCAACTCGACCGTAAGCTTTCGAACAAGCGCATATTCCCGGCTGTCGACATCATGGCTTCCTCCACACGTCGCGACGATCTGCTGCTGCGCGAGGAGACGCTCAACCGTATGTGGATTCTCCGTCGATTCCTTTCCGACCGCAATTCAATCGAGGCGATGGAATTTATCAAAGACCGCATGGAGCGCACCACCGACAACGACGAGCTACTTCGCACCATGGGCGACTGATTGATTGGCCGATTGCCAATCAATCAGCTTCGGGATTTTCCCGATTAATCCGGATTAATCTCGATAAATCGGGCTTCCCCCCGATTATGCCCGAATAAGTGCTGCCTGGATATAAAAATAGCCTCAGGATGGTCCTGAGGCTATTTTTTGTATGGGATAAATTCCGCTATTTGGCGTGGAGGTCAGCGGCGGGGTCGGCGTCGTCGAGAAAGGGGAGGGAGTAGCGGGCCGACTGGGCGATGCGCTGGTTGCGCCAGCATTTGCGGCAGACGGCTATGTAGCGGTCGTCGCCACCGATTTCCACCTGTGCACCCTCGTTTACGAAGTCGCCGTTGGCGTCGATGCGGGCGTTGACGATAGTCTTGTGGCCGCAGGTACAGGTTGATTTTATCTCGTCGATGGTGTCGGCGATTTCAAAGAGACGCCGCGAGCCTTCGAAGAGGTGGGTCTTGAAGTCAGTGCGCAGGCCGTAGCAGATTACGTTGCAACCGAAGTCATCGACGATGCGGCTGAGCTGATCGACTTGCTGAGCGGAGAGGAACTGGGCTTCGTCGACGAGAAACCACTCCACCAGCGCGCCGATTTCGCGGAAGTAGCCACGTGCGAATTCGTAGAGATCCGTGTCAGGATAAATCCACCGACATTCGCGCTCAATGCCGATACGCGAGCGGATTACGTTTTTGCTCTCGCGGTTGTCGACCACGGGTTTCATGCAGAGGTAGCGCATGTGGCGCTCCTCGAAGTTGTAGGCAGTGGTAAGCAATAGAGCCGTTTTTGCCGAGCCCATTGTGCCGTATCTGAAATAGAGTTTTCCTATCCGGTTCATTTCCTGTGGTATGAAGGGTCAGAGCTCGATTGTCTGCTTGCGGTCGGGACCAACGGATACGATTACCACGGGCACGCCAAGTTGTTTTTCGATGAAGGCGATGTAGGAGCGGAATGCGTCCGGGAGGTCGGCGGCGCAAGTGACGCCTGTGAGCGGGGTCTGCCAGCCGGTGATATCGGTGTAGACGGGTTCAATATCGGCATGCGGATCGTCGAGGCTGTAGGGGAAGCGGTCGGTCAGAGTACCGTTAATGCGGTAGGCTGTGCAGGCACGGATGGTAGGAAATGTGTCGAGCACATCGCTTTTCATCATTATGAGTTTCGTAACGCCGTTGATCATTACGGCGTAACGCAGGGCTACGAGGTCAATCCAACCGCAGCGGCGTTCGCGGCCGGTCACGGCTCCGTATTCATGGCCGAGGTCGCGGATGGTACGTCCTGTCTGGTCGAAAAGCTCTGTGGGGAAAGGACCGGCTCCCACGCGGGTGCAGTAGGCCTTGAATATGCCGTAGACGTCGCCTATCCGGTTGGGTGCTATGCCAAGGCCGGTACATGCACCGGCAGTTACGGTGTTGGAGGAGGTAACATAGGGATAGCTGCCGAAATCCACGTCGAGCATTGTGCCCTGGGCGCCTTCGCAGAGGATGGATTTACCCTGGGTGAGGAGATCGTTGACGAGATATTCTCCGTCGACGATGCGGTATTCCTTCAGGTATTCGATAGCGTCGAGCCAGCGCTTTTCAAGGGCCGCAAGTTCGTCGGGTGCTGGAATGGCGTCGAGGGAGGCCAGTCGGGCGATGTGGCGCTCGCGCGCGGCGGTGTACTTAGTCTCGAAGTCGCAGAATATGTCGCCCACACGCAGACCGTTACGTGAAGTCTTGTCGGTGTATGTCGGGCCGATGCCTTTGCCGGTAGTGCCGATTTTGGCTTTGCCTTTGGCACGCTCTGAGGCAGCGTCGAGCAGGCGGTGGGTTGGCAGAATCAGGTGTGCCTTCTTCGAGATGCATAGCGTGCGCTTGAGGTCTACGCCACTGGTGCACAGAGCCTCTGCTTCTTCGCGGAAGAGCACGGGGTCAAGCACCACGCCGCCTCCTATCAGGTTGGTGTCGTTCTGGAAAACGCCTGAAGGGATAGAACGGAGCACATATTTCTTTCCGTCGAACTCCAGAGTGTGACCGGCGTTAGGGCCACCCTGGAAGCGAGCCACGGCGTCGTAGCGCGGAGTGAGCACATCGACTACTTTCCCTTTTCCTTCGTCGCCCCACTGGAGGCCGAGCAATACGTCAACTTTCATGTCGGTTTTTATTGATGCAGGATGTGGATATGATTTGATTGAGTTTAATTATTTCTTGATTGGTCAGGATTTTCGGACCGTCTGGGCCGCTTTTTCGCGCTTTAGGCGTTTCTGACACCACGAGCAGAGTCCGTAGACGTAGAGGGCAAAGAACTCCGTCTTGAACGTGGGGTATTTCAGCGCGCCAAGTTCGGCCATAAGCTGCGGATTGCGTACGGCGCGCACACGCCCGCACGAAGTGCATACCAAATGCAGATGGCTCTCCGAAGCCCCCTGGGGCACGCGTTCATATTGCGCGGGTTGGTTGCCGAACTGATGGCGACGTACCAGACCGGCCTCCAGAAAGAGTTGCACGGCGGAGTAGACCGTCGACAGGCTCAGGTGCATCCCGTCGAGCGTCAGCGCCTCGTGAAGGGCGTCGACGTAGAAATGGGCGTCGGTGGAAAATACTTTCTCCAATATGGCATAGCGTTCGGGTGTACGCCTCATGCCGTTGGCCTTGAGATACTTGTCGAGAGCCGTCTTGGCCGGAAGAAACAGTTTGTCGGCCGGATCGGCGGGATTTGTTTTCGCGTTGCTTTTCATCGCTCTGCAAAGATAGCGAAATTTTGCTACCCCACAGCCCTCCGCCGCCAAAAAAATCCCCCGGCGCCCCTAAAGGCCTCCGGAGGAGATTGTAAGGTCGGATTTCAGTTTGCGCCTGATTATTCCCGATTAAATATGATTAATCCCGATTTATCTTGATTAATCTTGATTTTCTCGATTGGTTGATTGAATTCAACCCATCGCCATCACTCAGTCCTGGATGGCGAGGAAGTTGCCGCTGAGGTCGAAAATATAGGTGTCGGGGTCGTTGATGGCGAGCTCTACCTCGATGGCTTTGCCACGACGGTTGAATTCGATGGATTCGACCGAGGAAGCCAAACCTGCATCATTGAGATGGCGGTAGGATTTGCCGGGAAGAACGTCTTTGACGACCTCGGAGGAGAGAACCATGGCGTCGGGGGCGTCGATTTCGCGTACGGTGCCTTTATTGTCGAATTCGATGTCGATACCATTTGCGAGTTCAACCTCGTAGGTGCCTTTAGCGAAATAGCGCTCTATGCTTGTAATTCCTACGTTCTTGAAATGGTGGTTGATGAATTTGCGAGCACCTTCCGGTAGCTGTTGGTAGTTCTGTGAACCTGCCAGAGCGATGCCCGGGTTGGAGCCCGCGATGTTGCGTGGCTGCTGGGCCAGCATGGTTGCCGGCATCAGTGCGGCTACCGCGATGGCTGCGATAGAGAGGAGTTTTGCGAATTTCATAGTTTTCAAGTTGATAATCAATTTAAAATAAAACAACCGGAGCGGCCGTCCGGTTGTTTAAAAATCTTTAATCGTTATTGTATGTCTGATGTATTGCCCGAATAAAGAGCGCGTACCTTTCCTACGGGCAACTTTCCTTCGAGCAGGAGGGGGATACGGGCCGGGCCGGTGGAGATCCAGGCGTCCATGGCGTCGGAACTGACTTTCCCCCCTTCCTGGGTGAAGGTGAAGGTGATGTGGTAGGCAGGAAATCGCTCCTTGTCGAGTTTTACGTCGGTCAGTCCGCGGTAGTGAATTGTGAGGAACTCCTTCTTCTTACCTGAAAATATATTGAGCCTGACGGATTCCCCCGCTTTCATTTTTGCGTAGTCGATGGAGCGCATGAAGTAGAAGGATGATAGCATGTCGAGGGTGGGGCCTTCGGCCTGATGAGTGCGCTCGTCGTAGTCCATCGGCTCTTTCTTTTTCTTTCGCCAAACGCGTGCTTTGGCAGTTGTGGTATTGCCCGAACGCGAATAATCGAGGATGTCGTGCGAGAAGCGTCCGCCCTCATGGGCTATGCGTTCGTAGCGTGAGGGCATGAGCGTAGAGGTGTCGATAGTGCCCAGCAACGTGTCACGTACATGATAGATGGGGTCGGCCCATGGGGCAGAGGCAGCCGTGAGGGTCGACTTGAAAGCCGGGGAACCCACACCCGATGTTGCCAGCGCAACCTCGCCGGCTTTTTTGTTGATAAGTCCCCATTTGTACATTATATTGTATGTAAGCCGTTCGCGCGGAGCGGTCCAGGCGGATGCGAACTCGGGGAGGAAAGTTGCCAGCAGAAGCACGATTGAGAGGCGTAGAAGATTCTTCATTGTACGTTATTGATACTGTTACGGACAGTTAGACGTGCCGTCGGTCGGAAAGTTTAATATGCGGGCATTTAAAGCGCCGCCCGGCATCGCTTTGGAAGATGCGTGGGGCGGCGCTCGATGGGGTAGCGGTATCGTTCGCCTGGCGGCTTATTTGTCGCCGGTAAGGGTGAAGAGGAGGTCTTTTTCGTCTTCGGGGTTGGTCTGGATTTCCAGCTTCCCTTCGCGGGCGAGCCATCCGGCAGCGGCGAACACTTCCTTATCTTTCAGTTTGGTGATTTTCTTGAGCTGCTTGAGGCCGAGTACGTCGGTTTCGTTGAGAGCGTTCCATACGAGGCCTGCCCAAGTTCCAATTGTTTCTGCGTTCATAGTTTAATAAATTAGAGTATGGATTGAAGTTTGAGAATTATATTGATAATCTGCCACGGCGTTTGACTGGCTGGCCTGTGGCGCGGCATTCGACCGAGTGAATGTAGGTAGTTTTTACTTAAAAATCTGATTTTACGATGCAAATTTAAGTGAAATTTTTCAAATCAGCACAATTTATCGTCAAATATTCCTCATAGGCTTGATGATTTATCTTATATTTCGTCCTTGAAGGCGCTGTAGGCACCTCTGTGCGCTTATTTATTTAACAAACAGCGGGCGGGAGGGTTCATTGGGAAGATGAGGATGAATGGGAAGATATTTGCCGGAATGCTTGCTTCCGGAGTGATAATTTCGTAACTTTGTATAAATGTTGGCGTCCTACGGCGTCGCGTTTCAAATTGTCATTTCACTTTGCTAATTTACTTATTTATGGATTTCATTCTTAATTCGCAATATAATCCCACGGGCGACCAGCCCGAGGCTATTGCCCAGCTTTCGCATGGTGTGGAGCAAGGACTCCCGGCGCAGACTCTTCTGGGCGTCACCGGCTCGGGCAAAACCTTCACCATGGCCAACGTAATCCAGCAGGTGAAGCGCCCCACGTTGATTCTAAGCCATAACAAGACCCTCGCTGCGCAGCTCTACAGCGAGTTCAAGCAGTTTTTCCCCGAAAACTCTGTGCAGTATTTCGTGAGCTACTACGACTACTACCAGCCGGAGGCGTATATACCATCGGTCGACAAATATATCGAGAAGGACCTTATGATCAACGACGAGATTGAGCGTCTGCGTCTGGCCACGGTGTCTGCCCTGCTCTCGGGCCGCCGTGATGTGGTTGTGGTCAGCTCCGTAAGCTGCCTTTTCGGTATGGGCAACCCCGAGGACTTCAACGCCAATGTGCTCGACATCGCCGTGGGGCAACGGCTGGAGCAGCGTCATTTTCTGCGTCGTCTTGCCGAAGCCCTCTACAGTCGCAATGAGGTCGAGCTCCAGAGCGGAAATTTCCGTGTGAAGGGTGAGACAGTCGACATCCGCCTGGCCTACGAGGATATATTGTTGCGGGTGGAGTTCGACGGAAATACGGTGGACGCAATTTCCACGATGCGCCCGCTCGACCTTACCCCGCTTGGCGACCACGACCGCTTCCGCATCTACCCGGCCAATCTGTTTGTAACCTCGCGCGAGCGTCAGGCTTCGGCGCTTGCGCGCATGGAGCTTGATCTTGGTGATCAGGTCGAGGGCTTCAAGAGGGAAGGACGGCTCCTTGAAGCGCAGCGGCTGCAGGAACGCACCTCCTACGACATAGAAATGATTCGCGAGATAGGCCACTGTCCCGGCATTGAAAACTACAGCCGCTATTTCGACGGCCGCGAGGCAGGTATGCGTCCATTCTGTCTGCTCGACTACTTCCCTAAAGATTATCTTACGATTATCGATGAAAGTCATGTAACCGTACCGCAGATACGCGCCATGTATGGCGGCGATCTCTCGCGCAAGCAGAATCTTGTGCATTATGGCTTCCGTCTGGATAGCGCCCTTGACAATCGCCCCTTGCGCTTCGAAGAGTTTCAGCAGCTTACGAATCAGACCATCTACGTGTCGGCAACACCTGCCGACTTCGAGCTCGCCGAAAGCGAAGGCGTAGTGGTCGAGCAGGTGATACGTCCTACCGGTCTGCTCGATCCGCTGATTACCGTCAAGCCCTCCGACCATCAGATCGATCACCTTATGGAGGAGATTGCCCTCAGAAAGGACTGCGGCGAGCGCGTCCTCGTCACCACTCTTACCAAGCGAATGGCCGAGGAACTCGACGATTACCTGCGACGCAACGGCATCCGTTCGGCCTACATCCACTCCGACGTCGATACCCTTGACCGGATTAAAATTCTCGACGACCTCCGTGCCGGAGTGTTCGACGTCCTCATCGGTGTAAACCTGCTCCGTGAAGGACTGGACCTCCCCGAGGTGTCGCTTGTGGCCATTATCGACGCCGACAAAGAGGGGTTCCTGCGCTCCCACCGCTCGCTTACGCAGACTGTGGGCCGCGCCGCCCGAAACCTCAACGGTACCGTCATCATGTATGCCGATAAGATTACAGATTCGATGCGTCTTACCATCGAGGAGACTGAGCGCCGGCGCGCCAAGCAGTTGGCCTACAACGAGGCCCACCATATTGAGCCGAAGGCTATCGTCAAGGCGCGTAACCGCATCATCGGAATCGACTCCGAGGAGGCCGCTGCCCCAGCTATGGGGCGGAAGAATCGCAAGGCGGCTCCGATGGCGGCGACTCCGCTTCCGTACGAAAACGAATACACCGCCACGGTCGATCTCGCCGCCGATCCGGTGATTCCCTATATGACTCCCGCCGAGTTGCGCCGCTCCGTGCAGCGCATGCGCTCCGAGATGGTCGATGCCGCTAAGCGCATGGAATTCATGGAGGCAGCCCGTCTGCGCGATGAGATAATCAAAATGGAGGCGCTTCTGGCGAAAACGGAATGAAGCAGCATGAAATTACCCATAATAAGGATGAGAAATCTCCGACGCAGCGTCCGCACCGTCAGGTAGACCCTCTTTCCGACTTGCGCCGCTGGCTCCCCACGTCGGTTAAGGAGGCTGCTCTTCACGGCTGGGACGACGGCCAAGGCGTCGACATTATTCTCTTCTCGGGCGATGCGTATGTAGACCATCCATCGTTCGGTGCGGCCGTAATAGGACGCACACTTCTTGAAATCGGGGGCTATCGTGTGGCTATCGTGCCTCAGCCCAACTGGCAGGACGACTTGCGCGATTTCCGCAAATTCGGCCGTCCGCGGCTCTTCTTCGGCGTTTCCGCCGGAGCGATGGACTCCATGGTCAATCACTATACCGCCGCACGCCGCCGTCGCTCCGACGATGCCTACACTCCCGGAGGACGCCATGGCGCCCGACCTGACTATCCTACAATCGTATATTCGGAAATCCTGCGGCGGCTTTATTCCGACGTTCCCATAATTGCCGGAGGTATCGAGGCCTCGCTGCGCCGCAACTCACACTATGACTATTGGCAGGATCGTCTACGCCCTTCCATCCTTGCCGACGCTCCTGTCGACATGATAGTCTACGGAATGGGGGAGCGCCCGATTCTCGAGATTGCCCGACGCCTTGATGCCGGAGAGAAGATCAGCGACATCACCGACGTGCCCCAGACCGTGGTGTGGCAGCCGCTTGATGCGGCTCCGACAGGCGAAGCCGAAAGAGCTGAAACTTTCGACGGGGAGAAATCTGGAGGTGAACACATCATCCTTCACAGCTTCGAGGAGTGCCTGCGATCACCGCGCCTGCAGAGCGAGAATTTCCGCCACATTGAGCAGGAGAGCAACCGCTGGCAGGGCGCCACGTTATGGCAGGGCCACGGGCAGCGCATGGTAAAAGTCAACCCAATGTATCCGCCTATGACAACTGAGGAGGTAGACCGGACTTTCGATATGGCCTACACCCGTCTTCCTCATCCGCGCTACAAGGGGAAGCGCATCCCGGCATTCGACATGATCCGTTTCTCGGTCTGCCTTCACCGCGGATGCTTCGGCGGGTGCGCTTTCTGCACTATCTCCGCCCATCAGGGCAAGTTCATAGCATCGCGCTCAAAGGAGTCAATTTTGCGCGAGGTTAGGGCCGTTACCGCGATGCCTGACTTCAAAGGCTATATCTCCGATCTCGGAGGCCCTTCGGCCAACATGTATGCCCTCGGAGGCAAACGCCCTGATGTGTGCCGCCGGTGTATGCGGCCCAGCTGCCTCCATCCCAAGGTGTGTCCCAATCTCAACACCGACCATTCCGCGCTGCTTTCGGTTTACCACGCCGTCGATGCCCTCCCTCAGGTGAAGAAATCCTTTATAGGCAGCGGCGTGCGCTACGACCTTTCGATGCATCCTACCGGCGATTCTAAGAAAGATGCCGTCAACCGCCGCTACAACGAGGAGCTTATCACCAGCCATGTCAGCGGTCGTCTTAAGGTGGCTCCCGAGCATACGGAAGATGCTGTGCTCGATGTGATGCGCAAACCTTCGTTCGATCTTTTCTATCGCTTCAAGGAGGTGTTCGACCGTGTCAACGCCCGTCATAATCTTCGCCAGCAGCTCATACCATACTTCATTTCCTCTCATCCCGGATGCACGGAACTCGATATGGCTCAGCTGGCCATTAAGACCCGCGATCTCGACTTCCATCTTGAGCAGGTGCAGGACTTTACTCCGACGCCCATGACTGTAGCTACCGAAATCTACTACTCCGGAATCCACCCTTACACAGGCGAACATCTCTTCACCGCCACGCGCCCCGAGCAGAAGCTCGCCCAGCGGCAGTACTTCTTCTGGTACGACCGCGCCTACCGTCATGGCATCGAGACTTCCCTGCGGCGCCTGCATCGCCCCGATCTCATCCGGCGCCTGTTCGCACCTCACATGCCCAAGCCTCAGCGGGATTCATCGCGCTAAATCGTGGCTTTCTCGATTAATCGCAAATTAAACCGATTAATCTTTCATCCCTGATTTCATTTTTCTACTGTTTTGGATGATTTGGCGGCATTTTGAATTGTGGCCATGGAGGCTACGCGCAAGATGTTGGACATGGAAGTCTTTTATGCGTCGAAATGCTTTCAGATGTTCTGTAACCCTGCTTTACAGCATAAAAAATAATCGGTTATTTTCATCCGTCATTGCGATTTTTAAACTATATTTGCCATCGAACAACCGAAACCAACGGGCTAATTCCCGATTAATCCTGATGTATCCTCGTTAATCCAGCTTCATCTCGCTTAATCCCGATTTTTCCCGACTACAGCCAGAAATCAAACAACCAAAACCTTAAGAGTTATGGACATTAATAATATCATGAATGCCCTGGAGGCAAAGCATCCGGGCGAAAAGGAGTACCTGCAGGCTGTGCGCGAGGTACTTCTATCCGTAGCCGACGTCTACAACCGTCATCCCGAGTTTGAAAAAAATAAAATCATCGAGCGCATGGTAGAGCCCGACCGCATCGTAACGTTCCGCGTCACCTGGATTGACGATGCCGGCGAGGTGCAGAACAATATCGGCTACCGCGTTCAGTTCAACAATGCCATAGGTCCGTATAAAGGTGGCATCCGCTTCCACGCTTCCGTCAACCTTTCCATCCTCAAATTCCTCGGTTTCGAGCAGACCTTCAAGAACGCGCTGACCACCCTCCCCATGGGCGGTGCCAAAGGCGGCTCCGATTTCTCGCCGCGCGGCAAGAGCGACCGCGAGATAATGCGCTTCTGCCAGGCCTTCATCCTTGGCTTGTGGAAGAACCTCGGTCCGGACCGCGACGTGCCCGCAGGCGATATCGGCGTAGGCGGCCGCGAAGTTGGCTACATGTACGGTATGTATAAGAAACTCGTCGACGAGCATACCGGCACATTCACCGGTAAGGGCTTCGACTTCGGCGGCTCGCGTCTGCGTCCTGAGGCAACCGGATTCGGCGCTCTCTACTTCGTGGAGAATATGCTCGCACGCCTCAACGATTCCATCAAGGGCAAGACTGTGGCTGTATCCGGTTTCGGCAACGTCGCATGGGGTGCAACTATAAAGGCCAACGAGCTGGGTGCCAAGGTTGTTACCATCTCCGGCCCCGACGGCTATATCTACGACCCCGACGGCGTTTCGGGCGAGAAAATCAACTACATGCTTGAGCTCCGCGCCTCTGGCGACGACATCGTGGCTCCTTACGCTAAAAAGTTCCCCGGCGCTACGTTCTATCCCGGTCGCAAGCCTTGGGAGCAGAAAGTCGATATCGCACTTCCCTGCGCCACCCAGAATGAGGTTTCAGGTGCCGACGCCGCTCAGCTCGTGGCCAATGGCGTGAAACTTGTGGCTGAAGTCTCCAACATGGGCTGCACTCCCGAAGCTATCGATGCCTTTATCAATTCGCGCACCGTCTATGCTCCCGGCAAGGCCGTAAACGCCGGCGGTGTAGCCTGCTCGGGACTTGAGATGACTCAGGACGCCGAACACCTTCAGTGGAGTGCCGACGAAGTCGATGCCAAACTCCATCAGATTATGGCCTCCATCCACGAGCAGTGCGTTGCCTACGGTATGGAACCGGACGGCTATCTCAACTACATGAAGGGCGCTAATATTGCCGGCTTCATGAAGGTGGCCAACGCCATGATGGAACAGGGCGTAATCTGATTTCTCTCTTCAAATATTAGATCTCTATAGTCAGGCGATGTGCGGCCGAAACAAATCTCGGCTGCCGTCGCCTCGGCTTTTTAATGGTTGTGTTGGGCGTAATGCTCCATCCGCACGTATCAGTTGAGAAGGAGTGTTGATTCATTTGTCTGTAAGGGCCAGTTGTTTGGTGGAGTCAGCCCTGATTAATCCAGGAAAATCTACCCAACCGCCTTTCGGGCCTAAATTTTTAATGTTCAATGTACTAATATAGTTCTTATGTACCTTCTCGGATATGATATTGGCAGCTCGTCGGTGAAGACCGCTCTCGTGGATGCAACCACCGGACGCTGTGTGGCATCTTGCTTCTTCCCTGAGAAAGAAGCCCCAATCAAAGCCTTGCGCCCCGGGTGGGCCGAGCAGAATCCCGACTCCTGGTGGATGTATCTCAAGGAGGGTACAGCGCGGGTACTTCGCGACTCGGGCGTTGACGCATCCGACATCCGTGCTATCGGGATAAGCTATCAGATGCACGGACTCGTGGTCGTTGATACCAAAGGGCGCCCCCTGCGCGACGCCATAATATGGTGCGACTCCCGTGCCGTAGCCATCGGAGAGGAGGCTTTCGAGAGCCTTGGTCCTGACCGAATCACGAGTCATCTTCTCAATTTTCCCGGGAACTTCACTGCCGCTAAGCTGGCATGGGTGAAACGCAATGAGCCGGAACTCTTCGCCCGTATATATAAGGTGATGCTTCCCGGCGAATATATTGCAATGCGTCTCACCGGCGAGGTAGTAACTACTCCCGAAGGGCTTTCCGAGCAGATTCTGTGGGATTTCCGCGACAACGCTCCCTCCGTGATGCTGATGGACTACTTCGGCTTCTCGCCGGACCTCTTCGGCGAGGTACGTCCCACTTTCTCAGATCAGGGCCACCTGACCGCCGAAGCCGCTCTCGAACTGGGGCTCCGTCAGGGGACGCCCGTAAGCTACCGCGCCGGCGATCAGCCCAACAACGCGCTATCGCTAAACGTGTTTAATCCAGGCGAAATCGCCTCGACGGGAGGTACGAGCGGAGTGGTATACGGCGTGACGGACAGCGTTAAGCCGGATCAGCAGTCGCGTGTCAACACATTCGTTCATGTTAACCATACCGCCGCGGCGCCGCGTCTGGGCATCCTTGCCTGCATCAACGGTTGCGGCATCCTCAATTCCTGGATGAAGCGCAATGTGGCGCTCCCCGGACTCAGCTACGAGGACGTTAACGGCCTGGCCGCCACGGTGCCCGTAGGCTCCGACGGTCTAAGCATCCTCCCCTTTGGCAACGGCGCTGAGCGCCTGCTGGAAAACCGCACTCCCGGCGCCTCGGTATGTGGCCTTGAGTTCACTCGCCACGGTCGCAACCACCTGTTGCGTGCCTCTCAGGAGGGAATAGCATTCGCCTTCGTCTACGGCATGGAAATTATGGAGGAGATGGGCCTGAAGGTAGACCGGATTCATGCCGCGCACGCCAACCTTTTCCTCAGTCCGGTGTTCCGCGATACGCTCGCTTCCACCTCTGGAGCTACCATCCAGCTTTACGAGACCGATGGAGCCGTGGGGGCTGCCCTCGGAGCCGGGGTGGGCGCCGGCATTTACGCTTCCACCTCCGAGGCTTTCGCCACCCTGCGCCAGCTCGGCCGCGTAGCCCCTGCTGCCGACCGCACTCCCTATCTCGATGCCTACGCTATCTGGCGCTCACGCCTCGTCCAAACCCAATAATCGGGTTCCCTCGAGGTAAATCGAGTTAAATCCCGATTAATCCTGATTAATCTCGATAAATCGGGAAAATACTGAAGCTTAGGAGGCGCGAATCCTTTCGCACCTCACTCGTTCGGCCAATTAGGCCGCCGGGGCGTAGAAGCGTTTGCGGCACGGAGGCTTTTTTTTGCTGTTTCGCGGATTTTGCGTATTTTTGCACTCTCAAATATACATTATCCGACTTTTCAACTCCATCTTGCAATGGCAAAGGAACTTAAAGACCTTACGAAACGTAGTGAAAACTACTCCCAATGGTATAACGACCTCGTTGTGAAGGCCGATCTGGCCGAGCAGTCGGCTGTGCGCGGCTGCATGGTCATCAAACCCTATGGCTACGCCATATGGGAGAAGATGCAGCACACCCTCGACGAAATGTTCAAGAAGACAGGTGTACAGAACGCCTACTTCCCTCTGCTTATTCCCAAATCGTATCTCTGCCGCGAGGCGGAGCATGTGGAGGGCTTTGCCAAGGAGTGCGCAGTTGTTACCCACTACCGTCTCAAGAACGATCCTAATGGCACAGGTGTAATCGTCGACCCGGAGGCTCGCCTCGAGGAGGAACTTATAATCCGCCCTACATCCGAGACCATAATCTGGGGTACCTACAAGAACTGGATTCATTCCTACCGCGACCTTCCCGTGCTCTGCAATCAGTGGGCCAACGTGATGCGCTGGGAAATGCGTACCCGCATGTTCCTCCGCACCGCCGAATTCCTCTGGCAGGAGGGCCATTGCGCTCATGCTACAGCTGAAGAGTCGGAGGCACGTACCGTGCAGATGATTAACCTCTACGCCGAATTCGCCGAGAAATATATGGCTATGCCTGTTATCAAGGGTGTGAAGAGTGCCAACGAGCGCTTTGCCGGTGCACTCAACACATACACAATCGAAGCCATGATGCAGGACGGCAAGGCGCTTCAGTCGGGTACATCCCACAACCTTGGCCAAAATTTTGCAAAGGCCTTCGACGTAACTTTCGTTAATAAGGACAACAAACCTGAATATGTATGGGCTAACTCCTGGGGTGTCTCCACACGTCTTATGGGTGCCCTCATCATGACGCACTCCGACGACAACGGTCTGGTGCTTCCTCCGCATCTCGCTCCCATCCAGGTTGTAATCGTGCCTATCTACAAGAACGCCGAGCAGCTTGCCGAAATCAGCCGTGTGGTCGAGCCAATCGTCAACGAACTCCGCGGTATGGATGTAAGCGTGAAATACGACGACGCCGAGAATAAGCGTCCCGGCTTCAAGTTTGCCGACTACGAGCTCAAGGGCGTCCCCGTACGCCTGGCCATCGGTGCCCGCGACATCGAGAACGGCACTGTAGAGGTAATGCGCCGCGACACGCTCGAGAAGCATGTGGCTCCGCTCGAAGGTATCGCCAAATACTGCCAGGACCTGCTCGAGGAGATTCAGACCAACATCTATGCCAAGGCGCTTGCACATCGCGAGAAGATGACCCGTACTGTGGAGACCTACGACGAGTTCAAGGTCGAAATCGAGAAGGGTGGCTTCATCCTTGCCCACTGGGACGGTACACCTGAGACCGAGGAGAAAGTAAAGGCCGAGACAAAGGCAACTATCCGCTGCATTCCTCTCGACGGCGACAAGACCCCCGGCAAATGCATGGTTACCGGCCGCCCGTCGGCCCAGCGTGTGATTTTCGCTCGCAACTATTGATTAGCAGATACAATTCTATCCTCAGGATTCTCTCAAAAGCAAAAGCCCCGAAGCCGCAGACGGCCTCGGGGCTTTTTTATATTCAATTAGATGGTGCTATGGGTATTAGGGTAAAGTCTTTTCAGTCGGTGATAAGCTGCAGATGGCCCGGATAAGGGGCATCGGTATCATAATAGCAGAAATCCGTATCAAGGGAGCGTAGCATGTCGCCCGATGATATGCCGGTTTCAAGAATATGGCGCAGGAGAAGTCCTCGGAGTGTTTTGAGGCGTCCGCTCCCGGGAGTGGAAAGCCCATTTGCTCCTTCCTGTTGGAAATTTGCCACATACACCGACGCAAAGGCCTTCACTGCCTTCCAGTCGATGCACTTCGATGCGTCGGCCGGAAGAAGATTCAATACCTCGCGACATCCGGAGGTTTTAACCAGATTTACCAGCGAGACCGTTAGGCGGCTACGCCAGAAGGCGCTGAGAGCCCTCCCGTCGGGAGCTATGCGGTCGGAATAGTCAAGGCGGTAAGGTTTGATTATGTCGTCGGGAGCGAGCCATCCGTAGGCCGACGATACTATGCGCAGACCTCGGCGTGCCCGTTCCATGGCCTCAGGCGAAAGTGATGCAGCGTCGAGAGCCTTGAATACTACGCCTGAGAATGCATCGATGGCGCGGTAGCCGTGGTTTTTGTCGGGAAAATCATAAACCATCTTCACCATTGCGGCGGCAGATTTCGGCCCTACCTTGAGGCGGTCCGACAGTTCTGACGCCGTAAGTCCGCGCAGTCCGGCCATAATTGCGTCCGCTTCGAATTCGTAGCACGGAAGCACACTTTCTCCCACCGTCGGACTGCAGCAAGGTGATTCCGGCGTTACGGCTACCTGCTTTGCCGACATGGATTTCGATTCTGCAATCAGCACAATCATAGCGCGGTCATATTTTGAATGAGTCAGCGTATGCGCCCGGCTATGCGTTGGCTGACGGCTCGGTAAATTATAACTCCGGCGGCAACCGACACGTTGAGTGAGGATACATGGCCCAGTTGCGGGATGGCAACGCGTGTGGTGGCCAGACGCAACACGTCGGGAGAAATCCCCACATCCTCAGCGCCCATTACAATGGCTGTCGGCTGGGTGTAGTCGGCTTCGGTATAGTCGACCGACCCCTTTTCAGTAGCGGCTATGATGCGAAAACCGCAGTCGAGCAGATACTTAACAGAGTTGACGGTGCTACCTTCACGGCACACGGGCAGATAGCTCAGCGCTCCGGCCGATGTCTTCATGGCGTCGGCGCCTACGCTTACGCCTCCACGGCGCGGGATTACGATGGCGTCGACGCCGGCACACTCGCAGGTGCGCGCTATCGCGCCGAAGTTGCGTACGTCGGTTATTCCGTCGAGCAGCACTATGAGCGGCACACGTCCTTCCTCGAAAAGCGATGGCACCACGGTGTCAAGTCGCGCATAGCTCACGGCCGAGAGCATCGCCACCACACCCTGGTGGTTGCGGCGCGTCAGCCGGTTGATTTTCTCAATCGGTACTTTCTGGAGGAGGATTTTATTGGCCTTGAGCACACTCATAAGTTCGCGGGCAAGGTCGCCCTGCAGGGTGTTGGCTACGAAAACCTTGTCGATTTCGCGTCCGGCCTCCACGGCCTCTATTACGGCGCGTATGCCGTATATGTAGTCGGAATTTTCCATCGGTAAATCTTGAATTCAATGTGTTTGGCTTGCGGAGAGAAGGGCGCGAGCGTTTGCGGTGGCGGCAGCGTCGACTGCCGAGCCCGAGAGCATCTTTGCTATCTCCTCAACGCGTTCGTCGGCCGAAAGTTCGCCCACAGATGTAACAGTCGATGTCTCGGTGTCGTGCTTGAACACGCGGAAGTGCCGTTTGCCCAACGCGGCTACCTGGGGCAGGTGGGTTATCGCAATCACCTGTATGTGGGCGGAGATTTCCTTCATCAGTCCACCCATGCGGGCGGCAATGGCGCCGGAAACGCCGGTATCGACCTCGTCGAATACGATGGTTGGCATCTGAAGTGTCGTGGCGGCGAGCGACTTCACGGCGAGCATCAGGCGCGAGATTTCGCCTCCGGAGGCGGATGAAGCAACAGTGGTCGGTGTCTGGTTCTTGTTGAAAGCGAACAGGAACTCCACGGCGTCACTGCCTGTGGGCCCAAGTGGCGTCTTGTTCAGGGCAATTTCCACGCGCAGGTTGTCCATCCCCAGCGGTCGCGCCTGGTCGGCAAGTGCGGCTCCGAGGCGTTTTGCTTCAGCAGCCCGTCGGTCGGTAAGCTCGGCTGCTACGGCCAGTGCGGCCTTCTTGGCGCGCTTTGCCTCCACTTCAAGGGCGCGGAGTGTCTCGTCGCCAAGGTCGAGGGCGCGCAGTCGGTCTGCCATCTGCTCGCGCAGGGCTATCAGGTCGTTCTCGTGGTCAACCTTGTAGCGACGCATAAGGGTGTAGATGGTTGCAAGTCGGTTTTCTACATCATCGAGCCGCGTGGGGTCGTCGGGCATATTCTCGGCCATGGTCTCGTAGGCTGAGGTAAGGTCATCGAGCTCGATACGGAGACTCTCCAGACGCTGTTCGAGATCGGATGTCTCTTCGCCCGGTGCGAGTTGCGTAAGTCGCGCTGCGTAGCCTGATGCCTCTTCGAGCTGGGCGACGGCGCCGCTCTCCTCGCTTGCAAAAAGACGTCGGATAGCTGCCAGGGCGTCGCCAATAGCGGCTGCATTGGCCAGGCGCCGTTGCTCGGCCTCAAGGGCGGCTACCTCATCCGGCTGAATTACGGCCTCTACAAGCTGATAGTGCTGAAATCGCAGATATTCTTCCTCCTCACGGGCCTGATCGAGCTGTGCGCGCTCCTGGCGATAGCGCCGCAGCGCGTGGCGGTAAGCAGTGTATGCCGCCGAGTAGCGTTCGAGTGTATTATGATTGCCGGCAAGCGAGTCGAGCAGACGCAGCTGGTATGCTTGATCGGCCAGCAGGGCATTCTGGTGCTGGGAGTGGATATCTACGAGTAGTGCTGCAATTTTTTGCAGCTGCGCCAGCGTAATGAGCGAATCGTTGACAAACACGCGATTACGGCCGTTGGAGGCCAATTCGCGGCGAAGCGTCAGGGTGTTGGTTCCCTTTTCAGGCTCTACTCCCGCTTCTGCGAGGGCTTCGTGCAGACGCGGATCGGCATCGGCGATGGTGAATGTCGCTTCCACCACCGATTTCTCATCTGGTCGGCGGATTACGCGGCTGTCGGCCCTCGCACCCAAAAGGAGGCCGAGAGCTCCGAGAATTATCGATTTGCCCGCACCGGTTTCGCCGGTGATTATGTTGAGCCCCGGTCCGAAAGTCAGGTCGATGGAGTCAATCAGGGCATAGTTGGATATGTGGAGGTCAGTTATCATTTCTGCTTTCCTGCCTTGAGTTCGTTGATGCGTTTCATCTCGGTGGGATAAAGCTTTGACAGCAATTCGGCCACCTTCTCGCGTTCGGTCTGCGAGGCTTTGGAATATACGTTCACCAGTTCGTCGAGTTTGGCGTCCTTGAAAAGCGAAAGTGCCACGTTCATCGGGTCGGACTGATAAATCTTATCGAGGGCCGAGAGACTTTCTGTAATGCGTTGGCGTCCCTTGTCGGGCGAGAGAAACATCTCGTCGAGGCCGGTGCGGTGGTACTGGTAGAGCATATCGCGTGAGGCCGAGGTCTGCGGCTCGGTGAAAGCTCCCAGCAGGGCCGCGCGGTTTTTCTTGTCTTCAAAGGCCTTCCAGCCACCTTCGCCCGACGACTGCGCCATCTGCACTATGGAACGCAAGCGCTCGAACGCTTCGTCGCCGCCGTGTGGAGCGAACGTGTCGCCGTCGAGGGCTATGATGAAATAGGCGTAAAAATTGAGTATGGCCGTCAGCTGGTTCTCCATCGTGTTGACGGTGAAGGTAAGCGGTTCGCCCTGCTGATAGCTGAATTCTACATTTTTATCCTTGAAGTTCAGTACCGTTGTAGTGTAGGCGCTGTTGTAGACCGGACGTGTGGACTGCACCTGAATGTCGCCCTTCACAACGTTGTCCGTATAGTCGGCCACAGTGAGGAAAAAACGGCAGTCGATGCGCTCGTTGAGCGCATACTGGTCGTTGGTGAAGTGGGTGGTGTTGAAATATTCGCGCATTGACTCTTCAAGGGTGGTGAATACGTCGCGGTTCACGTTCTGGAGCTGGTCGGTGTTGATAGTCACTTCGCAGTTGAGTTCCTGAGCGCGTAGGCCGCTGCCTGATGCGAGCGCGAGCGCCACCACCATAAAGAAAAGTCTTGTCATGGTGCAGTGGAGGATTGACTGACTGGCGATGGGGGAGAGGTTCATTGTGTTGAAATGTTAATTTTCAGGGAGAGAGTCGAGAATGTCGGCGGCTACATCGGCCTTGCTCTTCAGGGGAAAGGATCGTGTGGAGCCGTCGGTGAAGACAATGGTTATGCGGTTGGTGTCTGTACCGAATCCGGCTCCGGCATCTTCGAGAGAGTTGACCACCACCATATCGAGATTCTTGCGACGAAGCTTTTCACGGCCGTTTTCGATAGCGTGATCGGTTTCCAGGGCGAAACCCACGAGAAGCTGATCCTGGCGCTTGCGTGCGCCAAGGGTTGCGGCTATGTCGGGATTTTTCACTAACTCAAGGGTGGGAACTTCGGTGTGCTCGCGTTTTATCTTGCGTGCGGCGGGATTAGCAACGGTATAGTCGGCCACTGCAGCCGCCATTATGGCAATGTCGGCGGTGGGAAAGGCTTCCAGACAGGCGTCCAGCATCTCTCTGGCAGATTCCACATCTACGGTCAGCACACCTGAATCCTTAGAGGGCCGCACTTCCGTAGGGCCGACCACCAGCTTCACGTCAGCGCCGCGGCGGGCGGCCTCCTCCGCCAGAGCCACACCCATACGGCCGGTAGAGAAGTTGCTGATATAGCGCACTGGATCGATGCGCTCGCGGGTGGGGCCGGCGGTTATCAGCACGCGTTTCCCTTTGAGCGGCTGCATGAGTACGTTGCCGACCGGATTTTCAGTTCCTTTGTGCAGCGTCTCCTCTTCAAGCATGCGTTGCAGCGCCTCCACTATGTGCTCGGGTTCGGCCATGCGGCCTTTCCCCACAAGGTGCGAGGCAAGTTCGCCGCTCTCAGCCTCTACAATCCGCACGCCGTCGGATTCAAGTGTGGCAAGGTTGCGGCACGTGGTAGGATGGAGCATCATATCAAAGTCCATCGCCGGCGCAATCATGCGTGGGGCGCGTGTGGAGAGATAGGAGGTGACGAGCATGTTGTCGGCTACGCCTGTTGCCATCTTGGCGATTGTGGATGCCGTGGCGGGTGCGACCACAAAGGCATCCGCCCAAAGGCCGAGATCCACATGGCTGTTCCACTGGCCGGTGTTGGCGGTGAAGAACTCGCTGATTACGGGGCGTCCGCTTAATGTGGAGAGCGTCACCGGCGTTATGAATTCGCGGGCGTTGGGTGTCATGATTACCTGCACCTCGGCGCCGGACTTCACCAGCAGCCTGACAAGAACAGCTGATTTATATGCTGCGATGCCACCCGTGATTCCAACAACTATATGTTTGCCTTTCAGCATCTTTTCAATCCAAATTAGTTTCATTCGGGAATGCTCCCGGTTTGTTCGGTCTAAATCCAGATTATTCTCGATTAATTCGGATTAATCACGATTATCTCGATTAATCCGGAAATCCGGGTGATTGATTGCCAACAATTACTTTTTTAATCAATCAGTTGCCCCGAATCAGCGGTGGTGTCGCATCCGGATGGCCGTGAAGCGCCGCTTGGTTTCGCTGGGGAAATCTCCCTGCTGAATCCAGTTGTAGTAGCTGGGATCCTTCTGAAGTACGTCGGCGGCGAGCTGACCTTTATATTTGCCGAAGTTGATTACCTCGCGGTGCTGGTCGTCGTAGACAAGACGACCAGCAAGGTCTACATTCTTCTGCTGCATCGAGAAATCGGATAGTCCGTCGATGTCGCAGGGGAGGTCGGCGTAGCGCTCAAGCTGCGCCAGAAGCACTTCGTAGGTGGCGCGGGTGTCGGCGTTAGCCGAGTGGGCGCCCTCCAGGTCTTTGTCGCAGTAGAAGCGGTATGCAGCCGAGAGCGTGCGCTGCTCCTTCTTGTGGAAAATGGTCTGAACGTCGACGTAGCGTGGAGCGGTGAAATCGAAATCCACCCCCACGCGGGCAAACTCTTCGGCGAGCATCGGTACGTCGAAGCGATTGGAGTTGAAGCCTGCGATATCGCATCCCGCGAAGCTCTCGGCGAGCTGCGCGGCTATGTCGGCGAACAGGGGCTTGTCGGCCACGTCGGCGTCGGTGATATGGTGGACGGCCGTTGCTTCGGCTGGAATCGGCATTCCGGGATTAACACGCACGGTGCGCTGAAGGTCGTGGCCGTCGGGATATACTTTAATCATCGAAATCTCCACGATGCGGTCGCGAAGTATATTAGTGCCCGTTGTCTCCAGGTCGAAGAACATTATCGGGCGTTCGAGTTTCAGTCTCATTCTTAAGCAGTGTAATGGTGGTATGGGTGCCGTGGGATCAGAAATCGCGCACGGCCATGGGCATGAGGATAATCACCAGTTCGGTGTTTTCCTCGTTTTCCTCGGGCTCGAAGCGTCCGGGACGGGAGGGATCGGCCAGGCGGATTATAAGGTTCTGGGTCTCGATGGTAGAGAATATCTCCAGAAGGAAAGAGGCGCTGAACCCGATTACCATATTGTCGCCTGTAAAGTCGCATGGCACGTCCTCGTGGGCGAAAGCACTGTTGTTGGGGTCGTCGACTTTCATCTCCACGCGGTCGGGCGTGAAGCGGAATTTTACCAGACCATGGCTCGGATCGGTGCAGACTGCCACACGGCGCACGGCCGTAAGAATCGAGGCACGGTCCACTGTCACAACATAGGGGTTGCTCTGCGGAATAACGCGGTTATAATCGGGGAAATTGCCTTTGATAAAGCGGCTTGTGAGGGTGATATTGCCCGATTTAAACACGGCGCTACGCGGCGAGACGGTCATTTCTACGTTTTCCTCCTTGTCGAGCAGTGTCTTGAGGATTACTGCCGGCTTGAGCGGCAGGATGAAGGAGGCCGTGATGCCGGGGGCGGAGGTGCGGTCGATGTAGCGCACGAGTTTACGTGTGTCGGTCGATACGAAGGTGATACCGTCTTCTTTCATGTCCCAGAGAATACCCATCATCTGCGGACGCAGTTCGTCGGTTCCTACGGCGAAAATGGTGTTCTCCACGCCATTGAGCACCTGACTGGCCGGTACGGTGGTTTTCAAGGTTTCGGCTGCCTCCTCTTCTTCCTCGATTGTGCGCGGGTACTGCTGACCCTCCATTGCCATCATGTCGAAACTTCCTCCGGGGAAGGTGATTTTCACCATATAGTTGTCGGGGTTGATGTCAAACTCCACGTCGACGTCGGGCAGCTCCTTTGCGATATCAGAAATGCGACGCGCGTTCAGGCAGAATTCACCTTCACCCTCTGCATGGGCAAGCGCCAGCTGTGCTGTCAGAGTGTTCTCCGTATCGGAGGCGGTGATGGTCAGCATGTCGTCGGCCACCTTCCAATGGAAGTTGTCGAGAATAGTCAGCGTGTTTTTGGAGTTGATTACTTTGCTCACGCCCGAAAGGGTAGAATAGAGGGCTTTGCTCGGAACTTTGAATTTCATATGGCGGTATTTGTTTGTTGTCGGTCAATGAATCTTTTAAATCCGTCAAATTTACGAATTTTTTTCAATCGGTGCAACCCCTGAATGCCTCAGGCGCACGCGCCCGACGTTTCCAGCTGTTTTGGCGAACAATAGTGGTGACGCGATGTTTACATTTTAAAGCGAAAACGTAAAAACTGTTTAATCTCACCTAACAACTATGGCAACAACACAAAATGCGGCTGCAGCAGCCGTCAAAAGTATTAAGGGAACGCGCACGGAGCAGGCTATTGTCAACGCCTACATAAGCGAATCCCAGGCGTATACACGTTATACCTATTATGCCCAACAGGCACAGAAGGAAAATCTTTTCCCTATCCAGCAGGTTTTTGAAGAGACTGCCGCCAACGAGCTTCATCACGGCAAGGTGTTCATGAAGATGCTCGAAGGGGGTGTTGTGAACTGCAACGTCGGTGTCGACGCCGTCAAGATTCAGGATACAGCCTCTAATCTTCGTATTTCCATCAACGAGGAGCACTATGAAGCTATGGACCAGTATTTCGCCGATGCCAAAGTGGCTGAGGAGGAAGGTTTTCCTGATATCGCCTCCCATTTCCGTGCCATCGCAGAGGTGGAAAAGCACCATATGGAGCGTTTCTCGCGCTATCTCAAGCGCCTTGAAGATGGTACGCTCTGGAAGCGAGAGGAACCGATTTCCTGGGAGTGTATGGTCTGCGGTTATATCTTCGTAGGAACCGAACCCCCAGCCGTATGTCCTGCATGCGACCATCCCTATCAGCACTACCGCGCGCTCGATATGGATTGACCTTTCTCCTCCAGTACATACATGCGCCGCAAACGTCGGGATTTTTTCCTACCTTTGCGGCGCATGCCGTATCATTACCAACTATGAACCCTTATTTCCCTAATTCCGACGAAATGGCGTCATTGAGGCGGTTTGTAGCCGATAACGCTGCTGAATCGCCTGAGCGTCTGCGTCTTAAATATCATGGCGATGGGCGCCCCTGGATTTCCATGGCGATAAGTCATCTTGAGTCGTTGCGCAAATCCGGGCGAAAGTTCATTGAGTGGAGTCCGGCATTCATGCCGGTGCCGCTCTCGGTAGAACAGGCATCGTCGGAGAAGGTAGCGGCACGTCATGGCCGTATAGCTGCGGCGATAGCCCCCGGGTGTCGTCGGTTCGTCGACCTCACATGCGGTCTCGGAATCGATTGTCGTGCCATTGTGGAAGCTCTTGACGCCGGAATTGAGGGCCCGGAGAGTAGGGTAGAGGCGTTCGCCATCGAGATGAGTCCATTGCTGGCACTTACGGCAGCTTTCAATTTCGGTGAGGCCGGTGTGGAGAATATTGACGTCGTAGAGGCTGAATGCCGCTCATGGCTGGAGGATTACATAGGTGAGCCGTTCGGATTGGCTTTCATTGACCCGGCCAGACGTGGTGCTGACGGCGCCAGGGTATACAACATTCACGACTGCAGTCCGGATGTGGCGACAATGGGTGAGCTTTTTGCCCGCAAGGCGCCGCTGGTTATGGCCAAGCTGTCGCCGATGCTCGATATTACGCAGACGCTTCGCGACCTTCCGGCCACCGTTTCGCTACATGTAGTCGACGATGGCTCCGAATGCCGCGAGTTGCTTGCAGTGCTTGATTACAGAGGATTGGAATGCCACGCCGGATTGGATGCCGAAATAGTGGTCGACAGTGCCGGCCGGCCTCCATTCCGCTTCACGCTCGCCGAGAATGCTTCTGCTTCGGTTGAACTTGGCGACCCGGCAGCCGGTATGTGGCTTTTCGAGCCTTCGCCTGCGGCAATGAAAGCTGCTCCGTTTGCTCTATTATGCTCTCGCTTCGGATTGCGGAAGATTCATCCCAATACAAATCTTTTCGTTGCTGACAGTGTAGTCGAGGGGCTGCCTGGGAAATGGATGGAGATTGTGGAGGTGCTCCCCTTCGCCTCAAATGTAATCAAGGGTTTTGCTTCGCGCTATGGGTGTGCCGACGTGGCCGTCCGCAATTTTCCCCTCACAGCCGCTCAACTGGGTGCGCGTCTGAAAATCAAGCCGGGCGGTTTGCTTCGAGTCGTCGGAGTCACCCTCCGTGGCTCCGGACGAACTGCATCTCAGCAGTCTCAGTCGCTACTGATTCTCCGGAAATAGTTTCCTGAATTTTATTCGGGAAAAGAACAGGTTAATATCGATTCGCCGAGTTTTCTCAAGCTGATTGATTACTGTTTACCTGCTTTGCTTAGCCCCGCGCTAAAGTGTTTTATTTTTGGAAAACACGCGCCATATTCCTCTTATCCTCGCGTTCCTTAATGGCCTGACGTTTGTCGAACTCCTTCTTGCCTCGACCCACGCCAATCACGAGCTTGGCGTAGCCCCGCTCCGATATGAAAAGCCTGAGAGGCACGATGGTGAATCCGGCCTCTTTGCCGTTTTTCTCAAGTTTCATTATCTCCTTGCGGTTAAGCAGGAGCTTGCGGTCGCGCCGCTCGGTGTGGTTGTTGTAGGTGCCGTAGAAATACTCCGCAATATACATGTTCTTCACCCATACCTCTCCGTTGTTCACGTAGCAGAATGTGTCGGCCAGCGAAGCCTTCCCCTGCCGTATCGACTTGATTTCAGTACCGGTGAGCACTATGCCTGCCGTATATGTGTCGCCTATGGCATAGTCGAACGTTGCGCGACGGTTCTTTATATTTACTTCCTTGAATTTCATGGGGTGAGCTATATAAGTCTGCCGAGTGCGAAATCAATCAGATAGGCAGATCCGAGTATCGATGCGGTTGCCAGAATCATGAACGGACCCACATTGCGCTCTTCAATGCCGGCGAATCGCCCTCCCTTCCAGATTATGAAAACGACATAGAACGGCAGGAACCCAAGGAGGGCGATATGCACTTTGACCATATTTGCAAGCATCTCAACGATAGCAAGAAATGCCAGCGGGTAGATTGTCAGCATAAACCATCGTCCACGCAAGTCCGCGGGGTCGGTGTTAGAGTCGATCAACCGCGGGCAGTAAAACTGCAACGCGAACCGGCCGACCTGCGATGCAAGAAATAGTGTCATGAATGAAATGGCTGCACGGATAAATGCGTCGACTAAGTCGGCGGTGCCATAGACTACTCTCATCAGTTCAGACAGCGAGCAGACCGCTACAAATGGCAGAAAACAGCGTAAAAATGTCGATTGAGCAACCTGTTCGTCCCATTTCCCACGCTGAGAGGTGAACGTTGCCCCCCTCTGGAAGTCGCCGGAGTCCGCCGTCTCAGAGACACGGGTATCGAGAAATCGTTTGTCGCATTCCTGCTCCAGATCCTCCCACCCCCTGTCGGGCGAGAACACAAGCTGTATGATATTTTTGATGAACTGCAACATCGATAAATTTCTACTTGTAGGTGTATCAGCGACGGTGATTTGAAATTGTCGAAAAAACTATGAATAGAGAGCTATTACTGCTTTTAAATAAGGTGGAGGGGTGTGCAGCGCAGAGCATATTCAATTCAGCGAAATGTTCAAATCATATCTCCGCAATTGATGATGGACGTGTGGTTAAAATTGTAATTGTATCCTTTTTGACTAAAAAAAGTTCTGGAAAACGGATGTAAGCATCGTATTCACAGAACTTTTTTACAGATTGTGGTCCCACTTGGGCTTGAACCAAGGACTCCCTGATTATGAGTCAGGTGCTCTAACCAACTGAGCTATAGGACCTTGCGGGGAGCCATGGGCCCATTCCACATTTTTGCGGAGTGAGGGAGATTCGAACTCCCGATACCCTTTCGGGGTATACAAACTTTCCAGGTTTGCCTCTTCAGCCACTCGAGCATCACTCCTTATCGGGGCTGTAGCGGTTGTTTCCGCTTTCCGAGTTGCAAAGGTAGAAATTATTTTTGAAACCGACAAAAGTTTTTTGCATGTGACTTCTAAATTTTTCTTCTTTCCCCTCCCTGTCAAATTATTGCCGGTGCAAATATTTCCTGGCAAATGATGGTTAGAACGATTAAATGGCGAGGATATCAGGGTGGAGGCTATGGGCTGACCGGAGTGCCTTCGATGGATAAACCTTCGAAATCAGAGAAAATGATGCAATTGCCCGTTGTCAGTTTGTTTTCATCGTACAAATCACTTAAATTTGAAATCCAAACCAAGAATTGAAACGATGAAGATAATCCCATCACTTCCGCATCACGCCCGAATTATCGGCAAAGGAATCACTATGGCTATCGGCGATGAACTGGCTGAAAGGCTTGGCGCGCCGGAGCATTCATCGGCCGATGTCGTGACTCTCTTCGCCAGTCTGGCGGCCAGGACTGACACTCAGTACAGCTATATGAACTCTTTCTCCGCCGTCGACGACAGCGGTGAGGTAATGGGAATTCTTGTCTGTTACGACGGAGCACGGCTCATCGAACTGCGCCGCATATTTTTTGCAGAGGCGGCCAGGCAAATCGGGCTGAAGACCGAGGGAGATGTCGACGATCTTCCGGTGGAGACGTCGCCCGACGAGTTTTATCTTGATTCGCTTGCCGTGATGCCGGAATATCGCGGCCGTGGGGTAGCAACCGCACTTATTGAGGCTGCCGGAATGCGTGCACGCGAATGCGGCAAACCGCTGGGTCTGCTTGTTGACAAAACTAACAGCCGTGCTCGCCGACTCTATGATTCGCTCGGATTCAAACAGGTCGGCGAACGGTTTTTCGCCGGTGAATTAATGGACCACCTGCAGCTTCTTTCCGTGGAGGATAAGTAATCAGACGACGCTACATGGCACGTTCACGCATTGTATTGCCGATTAACAGGATGGCAGCGAAAAGCCATTCAGGCATTTTCGTGAAGCGGTCCTCCGACTGGCATCTGCACCGGTCGGAACAATTCCCGCACCGCGACGATTATTATATCTTCTCTTTTGTGGTTGCGGGTCAGATATCGGCTATGGTCGACTTCAAAAAGATTGGCCTGACCGGTTGCCAGGGCATCATAGTAGCGCCATGGCAGGTACATGCTCCTGTTGTCGGCCCGGCACTTCCGGAGGCGTGGCTGCTTTTTGTGGCAGCTGAACATATTTCCGACTCAGTCAGACAGATAATCGAACGCTACATCCTCTTGTCTCAGCCTATTGGATTTACACCCCGACAGATTGACGACCTGAAGGCTCTTTTCCGTATGCTTTATGAGAACGCATATGGCGATGTATGTTTGTCTGCAATCGCCACAGCCGTCGTGGAAATATTCTGTGGGTCCATATCCATGTCTGAGAACGGGTACAACAACAGTTCGCGTTATACCTCGCTTGTTGTCAGGATGAAGCGCCTGATTGATTCGCATATCGCAGAATGTAGACGCCCGGCGGACTATGCTTCGATGCTCAATGTGTCGAGAGTCTACCTGAACGAAGCTGTAAAGGCGGTGACCGGCGTCAGCGCCGGTGAATTCATCCGTTCTCACGCCGTACTATCGGCCAAACGGATGCTTGTTCATACCGATTTGGATATCAATCAGATTGCTGAAGAACTCGGCTATGACGACACTTCATACTTTTCGCGCATGTTCAAAAAGGAGACAGGGCTGACACCCTCAGAGTTCCGCGAAAACCTCGTTTAGTGCTGTATTTACATCGGGTATTTCCTTTCGGATGGTTTTTGATGGCAGTAAATTTGCCCTGTCAAAACAAAAGAAAGAAAGGAAGAATGAAGTTACGGAAAAAGAAAGTCACACGCTACATCTCGCCATCGGGGCGCCGCGGGTGTCTCCCTTGCTGGAAATGTGTGGATAATTGCCCGAAAGGAGTGTTATCAACTGTACGGTTTCTGTGGCGTAAACGCCTTGTAGTCACAGATCCGGAAGCCTGTATCGGCTGTGGCAAATGCGTAAATGTATGTCCCAAAGGATTGTTTCAACTAAATATGTCGGCCGAATGAGGAAAATTGATATGATAAGGCGAGTAGACTGGATTCTGCTGCCCGCTACCATAGCAATGCTTGCCTCAAGTGTTCAGCTTGAGGCTACCGCGGGCCGCTGTGCAGTCTGGGTGTGGGGCCATATCTGCATAGGTCTATTTTTCTTCGGCCTTATTTTATGGCATCTTTGGTTACACTTCCCAATCGGCGTATGGACCGTACGGCTTTGGAGGAGTAAAGCTCCCGATATGCGGTGGATGACTGCATTGATGCTTCTTACGCTTATTTCGGCGATTATCGCTACTGGCGGGTGGATTGCGAGTCCCACGCATTCAATTGCCGGAGCAATCCATGGAAAAATCGGATTTGTGGCTCTTGCCGTGGCGGGGTGGCATATCGTACGCCGAATCAAGTTCTTCCGCCGGAAATGATGTGTTCTGATGTAGATTCTATTTACGTTATCGGGTAAGCATATATCCGGCCATGGCGGCAAGGACACCTCCTGCAAGCGAAACGACAGCGTAGGCAAGTCCGCTTATTATCTGGCCTCCGGATAGCATTGTCAGTGTTTCGAAGCTGAAGGTTGAAAATGTAGTCAGGCCCCCGCAAAATCCGGTGGTGAGTGCCAGACGCCATTCGCGGCTCACTGTACCCGACATCCCCAGCCCGAAAATCAGTCCGAAACAGAAACTGCCGATAAGGTTGACTGCCATGGTGCTCCATGGGAGCATCCATTGCTGGCTGTCGCCGAGAGCCGTCTGCATCCCGGCGGCGGCGAGATAGCGCATTACTCCGCCTATGCCGCTTCCTATGAAGACGGATAATATTGCCTGCCACATATTCCGTTTGGTCTTGATTGATTTTATAGCTGCAAAGTTAGCTATTTCCTCCGGAACCGGAGCAATGGAAGCTATGGTTGCGCGATGTGGGGATTTTTGTTAACTTTGTGGTCTGAATAAATCCATTATCTATCGCAGACAATGCTGAAACGTATTTTATCTATCGCCGGTAAGCCCGGTCTGTATCGCCTGGTAAACCAGGGCAAGAATATGCTTATTGTTGAAAATGTGGCCAATGGCAAGCGCACTCCGGCTTATGCCCGCGACAAAGTGGTGTCTCTTGGCGACATCTCGATGTATACCATGGATGGCGACATGCCTCTTTACGATGTGCTTGAATCGCTCAAGGCCAAGCAGGAAGGCAATCCCGTCGACGTAAAAAATATGACTGACGACGCCGTTCGCGACCTGTTTGCCGAAGTGCTTCCTGATTTCGACCGCGATCGCGTATATACTACCGATATCCGCAAACTCTACAACTGGTACAACCAGCTCCTTGCTGCAGGTATTACCGAATTCAAGGAGGAGATGGCTGCTGCCGACGTTGAAAACGAGACGCCGGAAGAAACCGCTGAATAATTACGGATCGGTCTCACAGCTTCAATTAGTGACCGCAATGAACGAAACGGAAGCTCGGCTTGCCGTGCTCTATGCCTTGCATTTCGATTGTATCTCCCCGACTGAATTGACCCCTGTTGCCGCCTCGGGTGGCAACAGGGAGTATTATCGTCTGGAGGGAGCTGCGGGCAACGTGATAGGCACATCTGGCAGCGATCTGGCCGAAAACCGCGCATTCATATATCTGAGCCGGCATTTTGCCGGGAAGGGTTTGCCTGTTCCCCATCTACTTGCCGTGTCGGATTGCGGCCGCTATTATCTACAGACCGACTGCGGATGCTTTTCGTTGTTCGATGTTCTGGCCGATGCCCGCACTTCTGGCCGTTTCGGCAATGAGGACGTTCGCCTTCTTAGGGCGGCTCTCGATTTGCTCGTCGATGTGCAGTTTGAGGGTGCTTCGGGCATTGATTTCAACCGTTGCTATCCTCAACCGGCCATGAACGCCCGGATGATTGCCTGGGACCTGAATTATTTCAAGTATTCATTTCTCAAACCTGCGCTTGGCGATTTCGACGAGGCGCTGTTGCAGGATGATCTGGATTCTATCGCGACTGCAGTCGGAGAAGCGGCTGTTGAGGCCGATACGTTTATGGTGCGCGACTTTCAGAGTCGCAATCTGATGGTCGACGATGCCGGAAAGCTTTCGCTCATAGACTTTCAGGGTGGACGCCGCGGGCCGGTGGAATACGATGTGGCTTCCTTCCTCTGGCAGGCAAAGGCTGCCATTCCTCCATCGCTCAGAATGCAATTGGTCGACTGGTATGTGGCGCACGCTGAGCGCTATGCTGTCCGAGGTTTCTCTGCTGAGAGATTCCGACGTCGACTGCCGGTGTTCGTGCTGTTCAGGGTGCTTCAGACACTTGGTGCATATGGTTTTCGCGGGCTGTATGAGCGGCGGCCGCATTTCATCGCGAGCGTCGGCCCCGGAGTCGCCAACCTGCGCGGTGTGATATCTGAGTTCAATCTGGCAAAGGAATATCCGTATCTTGCCGAAATCGCCGAAAAACTTGCTGACTGCTATGCCGTGCGTACCGCCTCGGCAATTTCGTCGGTGCCACCCGCTCCAGCGGGCGTTCTGACGGTGTCGGTGGCAAGTTTCTCTTATAAGAAAGGAGTTCCAGCCGACCTTAGCGGTAATGGAGGCGGATTCGTGTTCGACTGTCGGGCTGTTCACAACCCCGGGCGCTTCGACCGTTACAAGCCCTTGACTGGACGCGATGCTCCTGTAGTTAGTTTTCTGGAAGATAACGGAGAGATATTTACCTTTCTTGAGTCGGCCTATAAGCTTGTGGATGCCTCGGTGGCGCGTTATATAAGCCGTGGTTTTACCTCGCTTTGCGTCTCGTTCGGATGTACCGGTGGCCGTCATCGTTCAGTCTATAGTGCTGAAGCGATGACACGACATCTGCGCGAGCACTTTCCGCAGATTCGCGTAGTGCTATGGCATCGGGAGCAGGATGTACTTGAGATATTCAACCCTATGGGGGAGAGCGTTACTCACTAACGAATGATTTAAAAGCCGGTTTGACATGAAAGCGTTGATATTCGCTGCGGGAATAGGCTCGCGTCTCAAGCCTTTTACTCTTCACCATCCCAAGGCGCTGGCGGAAGTCGGTGGAATGCCTTTGCTTCAGCATGTTGTCGAGCGTCTGCGCGACGAAGGCGGTATTCGGGAGATGGTTGTCAACGTACATCATTTTCCCGACCAGATAAGAGATTTCCTTGCGGCTAACGCCAATTTTGGTATTGACGTACAAATTTCCGACGAATCGTCAGAACTGCTCGACACTGGAGGCGGTCTGCTGAAGGCATGGAAACTTCTCGACCCGGCTCCCGACGACGCTATACTACTTCACAACGCAGATATTCTCACGGATTTCCCGATTGCGGAGTTTATTGATAACCACACACATTCAGGTCGTGACGTATCGCTTCTCGTGCAGCGCCGCCAATCTTCGCGCATGCTTTGGCTCGACAAGGATGTCTGGTTGCGCGGGTGGCAGAACATGAATTCCGGGGAATGCCGCCCTTCAGGGTTTGTCCCAGGCTGCTCGGCGATGGAAGCGAGGGCATTCGGAGGCGTGCATATCGTCAGACCGTCGGTTCTGCCGTATCTCCGGGCGTATGCCGATGCTCATGGTGAGGTTTTTTCCACAATACCATTCTACCTCGATTCGCTGGCCGAATTGCGGATCGGAGGCTTTGAGCCGGCAGATACATACCGATGGTTCGACATCGGTTCGGAAGAGAAACTCCGGGCCGCCCGCGCTGCGTGGTGACACGTCTGCAATTTTATGGCCAAAAGGCCGTTAATGATATATATATTTATTTATCTTACTTACAACCTTTTATTTTTAACATGAAAAAATGTAAAAGAGTCCTCGGCGCCTTGTGTATGGCGGTGTGGGGGTTATCCGGAACATGTGCTCTTGCGCTCGACAACATCGACGCGGATGGAATGCCTATTATCTATCTGCGTGGTGGCGATATAGGCGAAGTTCCGTGGGAGTGTTCGGAATCGCTCCGCTTTGAGCGCAACGGGCAGAATTATTCGCTCCATGTAGACCGCCTGTCGGGCGAATTCAAAATCGCCACTTACGATTTCAAGACGTTCGACTATGGCGCACCGGTACCCAAACCTGATACATACACTATTATCAAGTCGCAGACATTCAATGCACTGCAGGGCGGCGGGAACCTCGTAGCCAAGGCCGCTAACGATGTAACCATATCGTTTGAATATGTGAAGAACGCCGCATCGATTCCGGTCAGATATCAGATAAATGGAGAGGATATGCCGGTTGAAGGCCTGTCGGGCACGCTCCCGGTTCTTTATATCAATGTATACGATACTCCGGAGCATCTTTCCTATAATAACGAGATTATTTCCAAAGACCTCGATCACAAAAATTACTTTTCGGAGGCTGAATACTGGCTCGACCCTAACGGCTGCGCTCTTTTCGGTGGCGGCGAGGCAAAAGCAGTTGGCTCTGCTTCCGACCCCCTCCCCCTTGAAATCAAGGCCCGCGGCAACTGGACGCGCAGAGGATTCGCTAAAAAACCGTTCAAGCTTAAACTCGGAAAAAAGCAGTCGCTCCTCGGTATGACAAAGAGTAAGCATTATGCCATACTTGCCCATGCCGACGACACTTGGGGCTACATGCGTAATTTCGTCGGGTTTAATCTTGGCAAACGTATCGGTTTGCCCTGGACTCCGGCACAACAGCCGATTGAAGTTGTCATCAACGGGGACTATCGTGGACTTTACTTTCTTACCGAATCAATCCGAGTAGGCGACGACCGCGTGCCTGTAACCGAACTCGACGACAATGTGTCTGATCCGGCGCTTGTTTCCGGCGGCTATCTTGTGGAACTTGACAATTACGAGGAGGAGAACCAGATACGCATGGATGAGAAGAGTTGCGTTCCAGGCCTCTATTGCGACCAACTGCGCATCACCTGGGACACCCCCGAACTCTATTCCGATCTTCAGAAACGCTTTGTAACGGATCAGTTTACTGCTATGAACGATCGCGTTGGGGCCAATTCCGACGAACTTTGGGCTTACCTCGACCTCGACGATGCTGCCCGCTACTATGTGGTCGAGGAGATTATTGCAAATGTTGAGTCATATCATGGCTCTACCTATCTGTTCCGCGAGCGAGGAGAAGGGGAGAAGTGGCACTTCTCTCCCTTGTGGGACTGCGGCAACGCATTTGTCGGTCCCACCGATGATTATTTTTACAAACACGGTCCCTTCGGCAATACCTGGATTCCCTCGATGCGTTGCAACGACCGATTCAACGATAAGGTGAAAGCCACATGGCTTTGGTTCATGCAGAACCATTTCGACGGACTTTATAGCGATATCGCCGCGCATGCCTCTGCTGTGAAGTCGGCAGCCTTAGCCGACCGTCGACGCTGGAAGGACGTGACACCTCCGCAGGGAGGGCAGGCTGTGGCCGACAATACCGACATGGATAATGCCCGACAGCGCGTCGACAATTTCCTTGCTGCAAAAATTAACTGGCTGAAAGATCAGTGGGGGGATTATACGGTTGGTACCCACAGTGAACCGGAACGAGATGCTACCCCGGCAGCCCCGCTGCCCGACTATGCGCTTGGCGGCATCGTGGATGTGACGGAGTCTGGTCATCACTCCGCTGCTGATGCCCTCTATAACCTTCAGGGCATACGCATTAACCGCCCTGTTGCCGGCCAGATTTATATACGCATCTCCAACGGACGCGCAGAGAAATTTCTTGCCCGCTAATCATTGAGTTAATTTTATCGGAGGCGGTGTCAACACTCAAAAAGTTGACACCGCCTCGTTGGTTTATATTCGGGTGGCGATATAGCAGAGGTCTCATTAGGATACCTTCCACTCGTCGTTATTACCTTGATTGATTACGAAGAGATGCCATACGAGGATATAGGTTTCATTGGGTGTTTTACCCTGTTGATTCCGTTTTCGGTGAATAATTATTTTTTGAAAATTTTTCATTCTGTAATTACGGAATATTAACCGGGAAATAGAAGATATGTGCGAACTTTTTTGTAACTTTGCACCTTGATATGTGCAAGGTGTACCCTTTGTGAAATGTGCGCAATCCGGACTCGGAAAGGGCATGTTCAAGCAGAAAGCATGGGGTGCCGTACCTGCTCATATGCGGATTATTATCGATTCAGTTTATAATGAGACAACTTAAGATTTCGAAATCAATCACCAACCGCGAAAGTGCTTCGCTCGACAAATACCTGCAGGAAATCGGTCGTGAGGAGCTTATTTCAGTTGAACAGGAGGTTGAACTGGCTCAGCGCATCCGTGAGGGTGATCAGGCCGCCCTCGACAAGCTTACTCGCGCCAATCTGCGTTTCGTGGTTTCGGTGGCAAAACAATATCAGAACCAGGGGCTGAGCCTCCCCGACCTTATCAACGAAGGTAACCTCGGACTGATTAAGGCTGCCCAGAAGTTCGACGAGACCCGCGGCTTCAAATTCATTTCCTACGCCGTATGGTGGATTCGTCAGTCGATTCTCCAGGCACTTGCCGAACAGAGCCGTATTGTTCGTCTGCCGCTCAACCAGGTAGGTTCACTAAATAAGATTTCAAAGGCACTGAGCAAGTTCGAGCAGGAAAACGAACGCCGTCCCTCGCCCGAGGAGCTTGCCGAGACACTCGACGTGCCTGTGGAAAAGATAGCCGATACGCTGAAGGTGTCCGGACGCCACATTTCGGTAGACGCTCCATTTGTTGAGGGCGAGGACAATTCACTTCTCGACGTGCTGACAAACGACGACTCTCCCATGGCCGACGCCACGCTGACGCAGGAGTCGCTCAGCAAGGAGGTTGACCGTGCTCTTCATCAGCTTCACGAGCGTGAGCGCGAAATCCTCAAGCTCTTTTTCGGCATAGGATGCCAGGAGATGACACTTGAGGAAATCGGCGACCGCTTCGATCTTACCCGTGAACGCGTGCGCCAGATTAAGGAGAAGGCCATCCGACGGCTGAAAGGCCAGAAGAGCCGCCTGCTTAAGACATATCTCGGACAATAATTGCTGTAGACTTAAAACGAATACCCGAGGGCATCGACCATGTGGCCGGTGCCCTCGATATATTTTAGGCAGTGGAATCTATGGTGATTATTATATTTCTATGGTGATTATTATATTATTGGAAAACAGAGGGAGAACTACGCCATGATATTTTACGGCGTGGCAGGGGGAATCGCCGTTGAAATTGGTTCGACGTTCGAGATTGAATGCGGCAGCCGCAGAGATTCGTGCAATGAAATTCCCGAAGGTATTTGTCAAGTTCCGGAGATCATCTTTGCAACTCTGACACTCCTGTACATGAGCGTGAGGAGGTCTCCGGTTATGAACATCGGATGGAAATGCCGCGTTTATATTTTGTCTGAAACAAATTCTCTAAACTAATTTTTAAACTTGTTCAAGTCATGCTTAAGACAGATTATAAATTCGGAGAAGCATTTTCTCTCGTCTCTCAGGTTGCTAAAAACGATTCAAAGGTTGAGTTCAAGGATATAATGAACAATGGCAACGGCGGCGTGGCCCTGTTGGATTTCTGTGCAGGTCAGGAATTGCCCACACATCAGGCTCCGGCTGAGGTGATGGTCTATGTGCTCGAAGGAGAGGTGGTGTTCACCATGCTCGAACGCCCAACCACCCTGCATCAGGGCGACTTTTTCCTGATGGGCAACGGCGTAAATCATTCGGTCCGGGCCTTGAAGGATTCTAAGATTATGCTTGTAAAAATCAAACACGATTGAAGGTATGGATAATCCAATGTTCTGCTACCAGTGTCAGGAAACGTCGCGCGGACGCGGATGCGACCGCGTGGGCGTGTGCGGCAAACAGCCCGAAACATCGGCACGTATGGACCTCTTGCTTTACGCCGTTCAGGGTATTTCGCTGATTAATCGCGAACTGCGAGTCAAAGCCGAACCATCGCACGAGGCAAGCCGATTTGTGGTCGACGCACTATTTACAACCATAACCAACGCCAACTTCGATAATCCCAGCCTCGACGGTTACATCATTCGCGCATTCGAGTTGAAGAATATCCTTGCTGGTAAGGCCAAGAGGCAGGGAATTGAGCTGCCGGATTTGCCTCAGGTGGAGTTTCTGGCTTCCCCCGACGATGCGATGGCCCTGGAGGCTGTAACCGGCGTCCTTGCCGAGCCAAATCCGGATCTGCGCGGCCTCAAGCAGCTTGCCATCTACGGTTGCAAAGGAATGGCGGCCTATGCACGTCATGCCGCCAATCTCGGCTATGAGGACAACAACGTATATGCCATTATAGAAAATGCCATGGCCGAAACTGCACGCGCCGATGTCGGCGTAGATGAATTGTTCTCCCTTGTGCTTAATGTGGGCGAGGGTGGTGTAAAAGCTATGGGTCTTCTCGATCAGGCCAACACGGAAAGCTACGGCAACCCTGAAATCACGATGGTGGACCTCGGTGTGCGCGACCGTCCCGGTATCCTTGTGAGTGGTCACGATCTGAAAGACCTTGAGGAGTTGCTGGAGCAGACGGCGGGAAAGGGAGTGGATGTCTATACCCACTCCGAAATGCTTCCGGCCCAGTATTATCCGGCATTCAAGAAATATCCTCATTTCGCCGGCAACTACGGAAACGCGTGGTGGAAACAGACCGACGAGTTCGAGACCTTCAACGGAGTGTTTCTCTTCACTTCCAACTGCATCGTGCCTCCGCGTCGCGGCTGCACATATCTCGACAGGGTATATACCACCGGCGTGGTCGGGATGCCGGGAACCCACCATATCGGTGAGGGGCACGACGGCAAACGTAAGGACTTCTCCGAGTTGATTGCCCACGCGCAGAAATGCCCTCCGCCAGTTGCTATTGAGCATGGCAAGATTGTGGGCGGATTCGCCCACAATCAGGTTATGAAGCTGGCCCCGACAATCATAGAACTTGTGAAAAGCGGAAAAATCCGTAAATTCGTTGTAATGGCTGGATGCGACGGCCGTTTCCCTTCGCGCAGTTATTATACGAAATTCGCTGAGGCTCTTCCTCAGGATTGTGTAATTCTCACAGCCGGATGTGCAAAATATCGCTACAACAAACTCCCGCTCGGCGACATCGAAGGCGTACCTCGTGTGCTCGATGCCGGTCAATGTAACGATTCGTACTCGCTCGTGAGAATAGCGCTCGCACTCCGGGATGCTTTCGGGCTGAAAGATGTCAACGACCTGCCGATAGTCTACAACATCGCCTGGTATGAGCAGAAAGCTGTCATCGTGTTGCTTGCTCTACTGGCTCTCGGCGTGAAGAACATCCATACCGGTCCGACTCTTCCGGCATTCTTCACACCCGATGTATTGAAAGTTCTTCAGGAGAAATTCAATATAGGCACCATCACTGACGTTGACACTGACATTGCCGCCATGATTGGCTGATGGCAGTCTCGACAGATTGGCGGTCGATTACTGCCAATCAATAGTGAATCGGAATTACAACCGACAATTAATTATAGTTACAATAAAGAAATAGCCCGGAGGTTCCGGGCTATTCTTCGAGGTACCAAGCGGAACAAAAAATACCCCTCCCGTCAGGTGTTTAATTCCTTATTGTGCCGATTTTGTGCCTACAAACTCATTTTTGACAGCATTTCTCTCGGTCATAAGTACCTCAATGAGACGTTCTTTCTCATTTAGTAGTTCCTTGAGATGGGCGATTTCCTGTTTGAGGTCACTGGAGTCGTCGGCAGCAAAGCCGTCGAAAAAGTATCCTGCCGGCACGCCTAATACGTTGGCTATCATCTCAATTGTTGTTGCATTTGTGGTGCCTCTGCGGATTGCGCTCTGTATGGAGCTTTCATCTCTGCCGATGCGCTGTGCGAGTTCGCGGATTGTAATTTTCTTGCGCTCGCATAAGTCTCTGATTAAAAATAGATTTGCCATAACTTATTATTTGTTTAACTATATTTAACGGGTAAATAATACCATACACATAGCAAATAATGCTACCTTTGCTATGTAAATTTACGTATAATTTTTTTAATCTCACAAATGGATAAGGGGAATAATACCTTAACTGACGGGGAAAAACTTCGCTATTGGCTGGATTTTTCTGTGTGTCGTGGTAATTTTAACAACGTAGTATCGCGTTTGGTTTCTGCATGTATGGTATCTCCTACTACATTCAATAATTGGAGATATGGAAAATGCCGTATTCCAGCGGCGGCAAAGCGAGATATGAATAAGGTCGCCGTTGAGGTATCTGGCAAAGAAATCTTTACTATAGTTCAACCGGAGGCTTACTCCGAAGGCGTAAGCGGAGTTGCCTCCGGCGAAACTATCTAATATAATATTTTGTACGAATCATGAAAAAAGAAATCATCTTCCGAAATTCCGTTGTAACAGTTGAACGGGCTAAAACAGCCGCGATTCTCCAAATCTCACCTGCTGATACAGATAAATTGGCAATCCTCGCCGACACCATTAACAACTCAGAGTGCATAACGGTGATTACAATTCTGCCATCTCGTGGGAAAGTCCTATTCACCGTGGAAGGGTCGACAGAAAACAGCGAGATTATGGATGTCGTTTGCAATGCTATAAGCCACGTTTATGACGTTGACACAACAATTTGCCATGCGGGAATCCACTAAATTGTATAATCTGCGATACTGTGCCAGAAAGCTTGGCTATGTATTCAGCAAGCGACCGAAGGCCGTAACCGTTCCGGAGGGCCGACGTTCGCAGAGAGTTGAGGCTCGTCTCAGCTCTTTCGGTTATAGTATACAGCTTAACCTATTCTGTAATGAATAATAGTGGAGTGCGCGTCCTTCCCCCTCCCGCTCTTTCTTCCTCTCTTTGGCCGGACATTGTTACCCGGACCTCAGCAGTAAGAGAAATCGGGGGGTAATTATCGCCACAATTGTTTGTATTTTTGTTATTTGTGATTTAAAATGGTAACGCCCGAAAAGCTATACGCAGCGACCGATGACGGTCTACGAATTATCGCGCTGCATTATCCGGATGCCCCGGAGGCCGCCAGAACGAATAAGCCATTCAAAGCCCGGCCCGACGAACGCACTCCGAGCGCCCGTCTTAGAAAATTCGTGTATAAGAGTGGATTCGTCTGGAAGATGACTGATTTCGGGGGTGAAGGGCGTGCCATTGATCCGATTCAAATACACCAGGAGGCACGTGGCATCGGCTTTGCCGAGGCGATTGCAGACCTTTCGGTGATATTCAATATTACCGACGAATTGAACAGGTCGATTAATCGTCCGGATGTTCGCAAACAGCCGGCCAAAGAAGATCAGCCTGATGGTTCGTGCTCGTGGGATATCAGCCAGGAGTTCACCAAGGAGGAATGTGCAGTGATGGGTCCGCGCGTCACAGCTGATACGCTGAAGGCCCTTAATTGGTATCGGGTAAAATGCCTGGTGACTGTAAAGAACCGCGAGGCTACCTACAAATATTCCAATGAGCATTACCCGATATTCATGCGCGAATGTTGGTTTACAAATTCCAAGGGCGATCGCGATTGTTTTTATAAGGTCTATGAACCGCTTAATGTCGACAAGCAATGGCGATTCCAATATCAGCCCAAAGGCAAGAAACCTCAGAGCTATATAAATGGACTTTCGGAACTTATTGCCGCATACAATGCTTTGAACGATCGCGAAGAAAAATTGTTTTTCTCGGATCCGGCGAACGAAGGGAAGCCATATAAGCAGAAGAAGCTTCCGGAGGCTATAATATGCTCCGGCGAACGCGACTCCTTGTGCGTCCGCTCTCTGGGTTATCATCCGCTTTGGTTCAATTCGGAAACCTATGTCGTTACTGAGGAGGAATGGAAAGAGATTAACCGATATGTAGAGGTTGTATACAATATTCCGGATATCGATGCTACCGGGCGCCTTAAGGGCCGTGAGCTCGCTTTACGTTTTATCGATATTCATACGATCTGGCTCCCGGAAAAACTTTCGAACTACCGGGATAATCGCGGCCATCCGCGCAAGGATTTCCGCGACTGGATGGAGATCTGGAAAAACAACAGTGATTTCCGAGGATTGCTGGAACTGGCCGTTCCCGCCAAGTTCTGGACGGTGAAGCGCAATGAAAAAAGCGGAGACGTGAGATACCTTCTAAGCGTATCATGCCTGCATAACTTTTTAATGTTAAATGGTTTTTATTCTCTGCGCGACCCTCGCTCGGCAGTTGTAAAATATGTGAAGATAACCGGCAATGTAGTAAAGGAGGTGACTCCGAAAATGGTGCGGGAGTTTGTAGCCGATTGGGCTATTGATACGCACCAGCCCCTCGGACTCCGCGATCTTATCCTTACCACGCCTCTGCTCTCGGCAGCCACTCTCGAAGCATTGAAGACAATTGAGCTGGATTTTACTGATTATACGGAGTCAAGCCAGTTCTTCTATTTCAAGAATTTTTCTGCAGAGGTGACGGAAAACGAGATAATCAGGAAGGATTACAGATATTCAGTTGCAGAGCATCATGTATGGGAAAGCGGCGTAATACAATTGTCGCCCAAGATTTTGCCGGATATGTTTGCGATTACGTGCAATGGAAATCCTCTGGAGAGCGAGAGCTACGATATTGTGGTGAATAGTACCGCTTCAAAATATTTCAGCTTTCTCATTAATTCCTCCAGGCTGTATTGGCGCCAGGAGCTGGAATATAGTTTGGGGGATATGGCCCCGGAGGAAGCTGAGGAATACCGGGCCCGTCATAAATTCGATATAGCCGGCGAGAGGCTGACAGCATCTCAGATACAGGAACAGAAACAATGCCTCATCAGCAAAATTTTTGCCATCGGGTATATGATGCACCGTTTTAAATCTCCATCGAGAGCCTGGGCTGCTTACGCAATGGATAACATTATCGGAGAAAACGACCAGTGTAACGGCCGTTCCGGCAAATCCTTTATGTTTGTGGCTCTATCAAAGATGCTGAATTATGTAAAACTCTCCGGACGAAATCCAAAGCTAATGGAAAATCCATTTGTCTTCGAGCAGATAACCCGGCACACGGATATGGTGCTTGTCGATGATTGCGCCGAATACCTGCCTATAAAGGAGTTCTACGACTCTATAAGCATGGATATGACCATAAATGCGAAAAACGTTGCCAGCTATACACTTCCCTTCGAGGAATCTCCGAAATTTGCATTCACCACCAACTACGTTCCGAAAGAGTTCAATCAGTCGAGCCGCCAGCGCATGCTCTATCTGGTGTTCTCAGATTACTACCATCAGCGCACCGAGGAAAACGATTATCTCGAGACGCGACAGATAAGAGACGATTTTCACAAAGATCTGTTTTCAAGCTCATATTCCGATGCTGAATGGGAGGCCGATGTGAATTTTATAATGCAGTGCGTGAAATTCTATCTTTCCCTTTCTCATGTAAATGTAAAGATTGAGCCTAAGCTTACAGCCATCATCTTTAGAAAATACATGCGCGATATGTCGGAAAACTTCAAGGAATGGGCTGAATATTATTTCGCTCCCGGAAGCGAACATCTCGATTGCGAGATAGTCCGCGAAGAAGCGTTCGACAACTACAAACGCTATTCCGGGCTCGGGAAGGTGACGATGCAGAAGTTTACGAAGTCGCTTAAAGGATTCTGTTATACCACAGATTATATCGATGAGTTGAACCCTGAAGAGTTGCATAATAGCGGTTCACGTATTATTCGCCGCATTGAAAATCCTTATACACACCTCAAGGAGTCTAAAGAAATGATTTATATCCGCTCGAAAAGCGAGGCCGACCGTCTGAAGAATCCCCCGCCACTCCCTCCTGTTCAATCGCCGCTCCCCGGTTTCGATAATGATACAGAAGGAGAAACACCGTTTTAATTCGTTACAGATATGAAGATAAGAGTTTTTGAAGCCTTCGCCGGGTATGGCAGTCAGTCGATTGCACTCCAGCAACTGAAGGAGGAATATCCCGGTTTCGATTACGAGATAGTGGGATTTTCCGAGATTGACCGTTTCGCGGTCCTGGCATACTACGCCGCCCGCGACCCTCGCCTTCATGGTGAACGAGCCGACCGCATAAATCTAAATGGGGGGTATCAGCCAACCCCGGAATTACTCGCCAAATACAGAAATTTCGGCGACATCACGAAGATAGAATGGGAGCACCTTCCCGACTTCGATTTATTTACCTATTCTTTCCCCTGTCAGGACATAAGCAGCGCGGGACTTCAACGAGGACTCGCCGAAGGTTCCGGCTCCCGGTCCTCCCTCCTTTGGGAATGTGCAAAGGCTATCGAGGTGAAACGCCCGAAATTTCTGTTAATGGAGAACGTCAAGGCTCTGACCTACAAAAAACACAAGGGAAATTTTGAACGCTGGCGCAACGTTCTGGAGGGTTTCGGATATGTCAATTACTGGACTGTTCTCAACGCTAAAAACTACAATGTACCTCAGAACCGGGAACGGGTGTTCATGGTGTCGATTCTCGGAGATACGCCATTCAGTTTCCCGAACCCCAAACCGCTAACACGCCACCTCGCTCATATCGTCGAAAGCGAAGTCCCCGATTCTCAATATCTCAACGAAAAGCAAATAAATCGGATAGTTCGCCACTGCCAGCGAAAACAAGAGGAGGGGTGCGGGTATAAACCGAATTTTAAGACAGTAAACGGAATATCAAGCGCAATTACTTCAAATTATGGACATAGGGAATGTGATACATATCTCGCCGAGCCTGTCGTGTGCGCATATCGAGGGAGAAACCCCGACAATCCCGGCGACCGTCGGTCCGGGATTCCTACCACTCAACGTTTGGAGTTAGGCGGGTGTATAGCTAATTGCGTAACCACCGTTGAAAAAGATAGCCTTCTCGCCGAACCGAAAGTTTTAGGATCTAAGGGTTTAGTCGTGAGCCGACATTTCAAAGATATATCCGGCGCGGTTTTATCTTGCAACCACCGTTATACTGGCTCTACCGCCGAATATGTCGCAGAACCGAAAGTAATACAGTTGCCCCATGGGTTCGCCTACGGAAACGTCCTCGATGTGGCTCCGGCTGTAACCTCCTCCGCTTTCGCCGATAATAATCTCCTTTGTATCGGCTACCTGATACGCAAGTTTACGCCTCGTGAACTTTTCCGCCTTCAGGACTTGCCGGGCGAGTACATAACCGCAATTCAGGCGGCGGGCATATCCAAGACCCAACAGCACAAACTCGCGGGCAATTCTATCCCTGTGAAACTCCTGTATCTCATTTTTAGAAACCTATTTATCAATGAAGAAAGACAGTAAAGGCAGAATTTCGTTAACCGAAAGGGAGGCCGACGAAATTCGGGAACACCTCGAAACTCTCTTTGCAATGGCCGGAACTCTCGACGATGATTTCACTGCCGAATGTAAGCACGCCGGCCGATATGCTCGTAAGTTATACAAACTCATATATGGCGAGGGAACTCCACGGTGGGAACCGGTCGACCGAATAGAATCTAAATTGTCAAGTTATGAAACCTGATAAATTTCTTAACATCAACGCGATAGAACGCGATAAGGTGGTAAAGTATATATCAATTCACACGATATACTCGTATGAAAATGTTAAATATGTAGCGGATTGTTTTGCTGGCAGTCGTATTGGCCCCGTTCACCCTTTAGAATTTTTATGGTTTACACAACTCCTTTCTCTCGTACCTGATAGTTACAATGAATAGAATCGCATATTACGGAACATGGGGCAGACCGGGCCACGGATTCGTTGCCATTCGCGGAGAGTTTACAGCCGAGGAGATACGCGGTATAACCAATATAGACAGTGATGTCTATATCGACGCAACAGCAGCCGAAGGATTTCATTACTACGGATTCGGCGATTTTTTAGGCTATGGTATTCCCTTCAGTATTGACGACAAGCGACCCGGTTGCATTACGGCCGTATTCGTAGAACACGCCGCCACCGCTGAAGATATATTAAACGCACTCGACGCTTTCCCAGAATTAAAACAACGATTTAGGCGGCGGCTACCTAAACCTTCGGACCTCTGAACCGTTGAACGCCACCTATCGATATCAGGTATTCTATTTCGAGCCGGAATCCGGGTCAGTTCCTAACAAACGAGCTGGCCCGGATTCCTCTTTGTATCTATTGCGACTCCGGCTGCTCCCGGCTCCCTCCATACCGCCCATTAATTTTATTCTAAATTTTTGTTACCTTGTAACATCTATTTGAAAAGTAGAGTAACAAATTTAAAATCAAATAAATAAAAAAGGGGAGGGGCGTAACAAAATACGTAACAAGTGCCGTAACAAAACTATTTGCGGTTTGTTACGCATCTTCGGAGCATTACATGGTATCAAAATTTTCCGATGTAACAAACCGGCGTTACAAACTGATATTTCGCATAATGATTTGATGTTCAGTTGCTTGTAACGATTAACAGTCGTAACAAAAATTTCGAGTAAAATTCAACCTAAACACGGGAGAATAAATCTATAGTATGGTAAAAAATGCCTGAATGTATGGAATTATTCTTAACTTTGCGGATGTTGTATATCCCATTTTATCCAATCATGATCACTGTTAAAATTAATGTGGAGCCGGCTGTGGCAGAATTTATCCGGGGTAAATTTCTTGATGCCGAATCGGGAGTTGTGAGATTCCCGTCCGACCTCGATATTTATGTACTGATTTATGATCTGCTCCAGCGCCGGCCGGTCGACCGCCCGGTCGATACCGGCAATATCGAATTCGCTTTGCCGGAGCGCAGGCAAGGAAAAGACCCTGTTACCTACAACTATCTTTCCGCCCGATCGCAGAAGATGCTTGCCGACAAAATGCGCACTATGATGTGGGCTGAACTTCACGATACCATGGACGAAAACAAACATATCCGGGGAATAAAGTTCAAGGATACCATTTTTACCTTTATGCATCGGTATTCCATCGAGTCGATTTCGGAGGATGCTTTGTTCAAGAACTACCAGCGCTGGCGGTATAAGCTCCGGCGAAAGCAGAAGCGTTCCTACACCCGAAAAGTCGGTTCATTGAAATAGGGTATTTTTTACCCGACCAAATGGCCCATTTTGTCCGTTTTTAGAGAATTCTTGTCAAAATATTGGCTAACTTTTGCCGACTGTTTGATTTTCAATAATTTAATAGATAATTATAATGAAGCGAACGACTGTTTCCGTTTGCCATAGTTTGGATTTAATTCCGGTCTCGCAAATCGGACGATTCTCGCGGATTGGCTCGAGAGTGTATATGGTTATAATAGGGGAGGGGCATGACGCCGGCGCTATCCCCGGATCCGTGAAGGTCTCGCACACCTCTGAAGACGCAAGGGTGAAGAAAATAATCACGTTTGAACGTGCTGATGTATCGACTGAAACGGCCGACGAGCTCGAGCGATGCAAGTCAGCGCGTCTTGTAGCTGTCTATGTCGATGAATCGGGGAATAGACGCATCTCGGGGTCTCCGAACTATCCACTGGCGCTCGATTATTCCATTTCCGGAGGAGTTTTTTCCGTAACTCTGCAAGGCGAAGACACGTGCCAGGATGCTTTCCTTGCCGATTAAAGTCCTTCCGCAGAATCGCCACATATGGTTATTTTGCAGAAAAATAGCTATATGAACAAGCTACAACGTTTTTTCTCCGATAACTGGACTATTCAGCGGCATGAGTTTGAGAATACCGTGTCGCTCCTTCTGCCGTGTATCATAAACGGCAATATTGATGCTGCAACCGCTCAACTTAATAAGGAGAAGTGCACGATAAAAGCAACCTCCTCGCCATATATGGCTGCATGGTATGAGCTCGACGATATTACGCTCCCGGTTAATTCCATTGCCGTAATCAATCTTACCGGAGTACTTTACTCCTGGGAATCCGAATGGGTAATCCGGCAGGTGGAGGCTGCAGATCTTAATCCGAACATCTGCGGCATCGTTTTCGTGATCGACGGCCCCGGCGGCATGGTTTCGCACCTCGATATGGCAGCAGCTTCGGTAGAGAATTGCACGAAACCGACGGCCACGGTTGTAACCGGCATTATGGCTTCGGCTCATTTCTGGCTGGGTACGGCCAGCGACCGCACGTTCATAGCCTCGCCACTATGTGAGGTCGGGAGTGTTGGCATTGTAGTTACACACTATTCTTTCAAGCGCTTCTTTGAACAGGCCGGTATCGACTACCGGGAAATATATCCCGATACGGCCGACCTGAAGAATAAGGAAACCCGAGCCCTCGTCGACAACAACGACGAATCTCTTATAAAGGCTAAGGCTGAGAAAATCCATAAGGTTTTCTCCGAAACGGTGGCCCGACATCTCGGTATAGAATACGATCCGGAGCTCCCGCTTTTCCGTGGCGAGATGTTCGACGGAAACGAAGCTGTCGCCGCTGGTTATATCGATCAGTTTGGCGGTGTTGCCGACGCCGTGAAATGGGTGCTCGCGAAGGCTATAAGCCAGAAGGCTGACGAACTATATTAATCATTAACCATTTATCCGTTTTTTCATGAATTTCAAGAATTTTGTTCCCGCGATTCTCGGTATTCTCGGCCTGACTGCCTTCAACAAAGTTGACGGCAAGGAGGATCTTACCGCAGAGGAGTGCGTAAAGCTCAAGGAATACGGTTTCACCGACCGCTTCCTCGACGACTTTAAAGCGTATATCCGGAATCCACAGCCATCCGCCGAGGGTAATGCCACAGGCGACGCTCGTGCTGCCGCCGTTGCCGCCGTTCTCGGCCAGGTTACTTCCCAGCACCAGGCTGTTACTGCCGAACTTGAAGCGCTGAAGGCTTCATCCGCTCAGGATAAGGCTGCACATGCAGCCGCCATCGCTGCGAAAGAGGCTGAAATTGCCGCTCTCAACGACAAGATCAAAACTCTTTCGGCCGTTCCCGAACCCGACCCGGCTCCTCATAAAGGTGCTTCCGGTTCAGCAGCTCCTGCTGCTACATTCGACCTCAACGACACTAAGCAGCTCGGTGGTATGCCCGGAGAGTTCTTCTCGCTCGATCGCGCTTACAACCGCCGCGCACGTGCCGCTCTTCTGGCAGCTCAGGGGATGGAGATTGCTGCTGCCACGCCTGATACGGTTGACTATAAGTCGCTGCAGGAGGACCTCGGCGCATTTTACCGTACCCGCTGGAGCGACCGTCTGCAGTCGTTCCTCGTAGAACTCCCCACCATTACAAAGCTTTTCCCGACCGAAGCAGGACACCAGGATCTCGAAACACTTGCCAATATCTGGCTCGGCGAGTTCTCTCAGGCTGACAGCTCGGATGAGAGTGATTTCGACAAAGTCACCAAGGGCTCTTTCGAAATCGGTAATGAAACACTCCGTATGTACGGGGTAATGTTCGCACATAAGTTCAAGAGCCTCAAAAAGCTCGAGAAGAGCTGGATCGGTTATCTTAACCGCGAGGGCTCGAATCCGGTGAAACTTTCTTTCATCGAGTATCTGCTCGTTGAAACCTCGAAAGCTCTTCACAACGAACGCGAGCTGCGCTACGTCAACGGCGTACGCAAGAACCCTGAGATCAACAAGCCCGGCCGCGCCATGGATGCTGCCGACGGTATTTATGAGTACCTTCGCAAACGTGTCGAGGGTCACACCGATTTCACTCCCGACGGAGGTACCACCGGAAAGACCGTCTACCAGATCAAACCGTTTGAGCTGCCGCGCATCACGCCCGGCAACATCGGCGACGTGTTCTATCTGGGAACTGGGATGATTCCCTCGGTATTCCGCGATACCGGTAAGGTCGTGCTCTACATTCCTTCGTTCATGCTCCCGTGGTACCATAAGTACAACGAGACGCACTACGGCCAGAACAAGGACTACCAGGCCGGAATCAACTACGTGAAGGAATATCCTTCCGTAAAGATCGAGGTGATTCCCAATGCCGACAACCATCACCGTATTTTCTGGACCATCGCCGGAAACATCCAGACGTTCTGCCATGTTGCGGGCGAAATGCTCAAGTTCACTCTCGAGCAGCACAACTGGGAGCTCGACGTCTACTCCAACTGGAAGGAGTCTATTCAGGCTACTGCCGTAGGCTACAAGTACACCAATAAGGCCGACATGGACGGATCCCGTCAGCTGATCTGGTGTAACGACTACGACCGCCCCGACACGTATTTCCTCGAGGGCGACAAAGACGCCAACCCCTCGGTTCTGCTTCACAGTTCGATTGTGACTGTTGCCAATTCCAGCATTTACGCCATCACCGACATCGCCGACGCACAGGTGGGCCAGGTGGTGTCCATCAAATGCGGCGTCGACGGCGAGTCCGGAGTGAAGATCACCAAGGCAGAAAAATTCTCGCTGATTTCGGCCGACTGGACTCCCGCAAAGGGCGACATCATCAAACTGATGAAACGTGCCGATGGCAAGTTCATCGAGATTCAGCGTTCGACGGCTGCCGCCGAATCATACATGATTCCCGACGACGAGACTACTCCCAGCGTTCAGGGTGCCACTGTATTCATTACCGGTGAAAACACCAAGGCTACCGCCATCACCGATCTGGAGGATGCTGTTGCGGGTGTCGTCTACACAATCCACGGTAACGGCTCGACAAATGCCTCGACAATCGCCAATTCCGGCAATTTCGTACTGACAAAAGCCATGTCACTCTCTGCCGAGAAGTTCATCCAGCTCGTCAAGTCGGCCGACGGCAAGTTCTACGAGGTTGCCCGCGGCTAATCCCGAATCTCTACCACACGGAGGGCGATTGTTTAAGCTCTCGCCCTCCGTTGCCTTTTTACTCTCACATTAATTCGTTAATTGTTTGAAATCATGACTTATATTAAAACATCCGTGCCTCGAGCAGCCGGTAATCCCGGTATCGGTATCCAGCCCCGCGACCAGCTTACACTGATCGACGTCGACGATATTGCTTTTATGCCCTCGCCTGACGACAAGGGTGTCGTAATTATCGACAACATCGTGATGAAACCGGGCCGCTACGGCTACAACATCTACATGACGCCGGGCACCATCGAAGTGACTTCGGCCGCCGATGGCGATACCGACAAAATCGGCTTCACTCCATCAATCAAGTTCGAGCATCCCGGCAACGAGCAGGCAGTGCGCGAATTTAAGGTTAACAGCATTAACCGAAAATTCATCCTCATTGTGCGCTACTGCTCGGGTAAGGCTGCCGACCTGATCGGCACCATCTGTAACCCCTGCAAGCTGACGCCATCGTATACCGGCAACAATGAGGGTAACTCCAACGAAATGACTTTCGCCCAGATCTCCAAGGGCGACGACATTTTCATCTATAAAGGCACCGTTCCCCTCGAGGAGCCTGTCTCGACTGTTGAAACCGGCAAGACTGAAATTGTTTTCGTTTCTGAAGGGCAATATCAGCTTGCCAGCGGCACCGCCTCCATTTCGGAAATCACCGGCGGTTCCCATAACGCCGTGATCACCATTCTCGGTGTCGGCGGCGAGTCGCCTACGATTGCAAGTACGGCAGGTAAAATCCTGCTCAAAGGTGGTAAGTCGTTTACGGCTTCCGAGGGCTCGCAGATTACACTCCGTGCTTTCGATGCCGGTGAAAGCGGTCTGGTCTGGATTGAGCAGAGCCGCTATTCAGCTGCCTGATTGCCATTCTTCATTCATAGTTCTCCCTGATATGAGGGTCTTGAGGCGTTACCGACCTCAGGAGCCTCATTTTGTGTGTCCTTCTCCCGGTAATTACCGGATTGTAGTTTTGCAGTATAGTTTTGAGAATCTTATGACTACTGAACAGAAGAAAGAGATTACCGCATATCTTTGCGGTCCGCGCGATTACTCCGAGGGCGTTCGGCTTTATGACCGTTACGGGATTAACCTCCGCCTGAAGCGTCAGTTCGCGCTCGACGACAATTCGTCGACGCGCGAAATCCTGCTCGACGAACTGCGTAAGTTGGCCGGGCTTACCGAAATTGAATTCGACCGACTTCCTCGTAAGGCCGTGTGCCATAACACAACCTCGGCTCAGTTGAACGGCAAGACGGTAAAAACCGTAATAATTGACGACCCGAAAGACGATGAAGCCGTTCTGATGGAGCTGGCCGATTCTTTCGGCGTTACTGTCGAAGAGCTTGTAAGCCCGGACTTTCAGGAACGAGTCGCCTCCATGGAAGAGTATGAGAATAAAATCGACGAGCTGACCGATGAGCTCGAAGAAGCACGCTCGAAATATGCCGAGGCTCCGGAACCGATGCGAAAAATGATCCGATTCCGGGAGAAATACCCTTTTCTTAACTCGCCGGATTGCCCTGACATCCTGAAGGTGCTCGTTGCAGATATGTTCACTGCTTACGGGGAGTATAAGGATGCTCACGCCCGGCTGCAGGAGATGGGCGATGAAGATTCCACTGCAGCTGCGGCCGAATGCGAGAAGGTCGTGACTGAATATCTTAAAAACCGCGAAATCTGGGAGGAACTCGATTATTACCGCGAAAACGGTACAATTCTTGGCAAGGCAGCCAAGTTCCGGGAAGCTCAGGCCGCAGAAGACCTTACGGCTCTTTCCGACGTCGAGCTGATAAGTAAGCTCCAGAGTGCCGGCGTCCAGGAGTCGAAAAACAAGAAGAAGGTCGCCGACGCCAAAGCCAAGGGGGAGGAAAACGAGAAGGCTGCCGCTGCTCTGGAGTATTGGTCGACTTACAAAAAAGCTCTGAAGGCTGAGGCCGATCGTCGAAAAAAAAAGTAACTGAAGAGCTGGATGCCGCCCGGCTTCACGCAGAAAAATTGAGGAATTTTCTTTCCCGTTCCGGATGCCATCCGTGTGATCGCGCTGAAGCCGGCCACCAGCTCTCCCTCATTAACTCCAAAATTGACTCTCTGGATGCCCGTTTACAGAGCATGAATTTAGTTGATCATGACTTCTGAGTTAGAAAAATCGGAATTACCGGCTTTTCCTCTGACCGCCGAGGAAGAGGAGGAGATAATGAAGCAGGCTGCTGTCGGCTTCATTCCCCGTGAAATCGCGATCGCTATGGAATGGCCACGCGACAAGCGGGCTGCGTTCTGTGCGCTGGCCGAGTATCCCGGCTCCAGCGTGGCCGTTCTGATTGCCGCCGGACGCGCCGAAGGTCGTGCCATGCCGCAGACAAAGCTCCAGGAACAGGCGAAGGCCGGCAATATCGACGCAATCAAGGCTCTCCAGACACTCCAGGCAAAAAACCGCTTCAACGAACTTGTAAGTTACATGGACGATGACGAATTTACCCCGTAAGCCCTCCAGGATTGATTTCGATGCCGTCGATTCCCACCAGATTGAACGGATCCTGCAGACCGGCGATCTCGGCAGCCTGACGCCGGCCGAGCGTGAGTACTTCGAGCTGATGGAGCTCGTCCGCGGCCTGAATGCCCGCATGATGCTCCCCGGAGGAACCCGCATTGTTACGAAAGCCGGAATTATCAAGATCCTTAAATCCGACGTTTACGGGCTGTCCGACTGGATGGCCCGGCGTGTCTATTCCGACGCCCTGAATTTCTTCTACGCTGTCGACGACGTGCGCCCCCGCGCCTGGGCCAACCTTTATGCCGAGCGCCTCGATAAACTCGGGAGTCTGGCCGCGTCGATGGGTAAGCTAAAGGAAGCTAAGAGTTATTTCGTCGAGGCTGCCAAATTACGCGGCTGCTACGAGGAGCGGAGTGCCGAGATTCCGCAGGAACTGCTCGATGCCGCTCCGGTAGTGCTCTATACTCCGGATGCCGAAAGTATGGGCGCACCGAAGGCCGACCGCAAGGAGCTGGAGGCGTTTATCGATTCGCTGCCTGATATACCGGAAATCTCCCGTCGCCGTGTGAAGGAGGATGCCGGCATACGACAGCGCAATCTGCTCGAGCGCATGGTTTCCGATATTAAAGATTTTGGCGACGATGAAAACTGAGGCTCCTGATATTCCGGTGAAATTCGGCTCCGACGCGCTGATTTTCTGCGACTGGATAGATACTACGAATTTCGTGTATATCGGCGGCCGTGGCGTTGCCAAGAGTACCGTAATACTGGCCCGGCGCTCTGAACGCTGTGTCCGGCTTATGCCTGGAGCACCTATCGCCATAGTGGCTAATACGTACTCCAACCTGATCGACAATATTATGCCGGCCGTGCAAAACGGCTGGAAGTTAAACGGCCTGATTGAAGGCGTGCATTACATAAAGGGGAGACGGCCGCCGGAGGAATGGCGCCGGCGCTGCTCGGTTATTGTCGACGATTACCGGCACGTCTATTCTTTCTGGAACGGTTCGGTGCTGTTCCTGGGATCGCTCGATAATTCCTCGTTGTTAGCAGGCAAGTCGGTGGCACACCTGCTCTTCGACGAGACTAAATACGCCTCCGACGCTAAGGCGGCCCGCGTGATGCCTATCCTCCGAGGTGATGCCATTACTTACGGGCGATGCCACCTATATGGCGGCGTTACCATTACCACCGATATGCCCGACGTTACCGAGGGTGAATACGACTGGTTTTTCCGCTATGCCTCCGAGATGGATCCTGATAGGATTATTAAAATAGTTCAGGCTGCCTCCGAACTGAACCGGCTCCGGCTGAAGCTTCTGAAGCTGAACGGTGGCGGCACTCCGGACGTGAGAAAGATTGCGCGGCTCGAGCGGAAGATTGACTATTACGAGGAAGGGCTGCTGAAACTGAGGAAGGGGCAGACGTTCTTCATGAATATATCGAGTTTTGTTAATATCGATATACTTACCGTCGACTATGCCAAGCGTCTGTATAACGGTGCCCTCGAGCACCATGAGTTCCTGAAGTCTGTGCTGGGTATGCGACCGGGCCTCCGACGCGATGCTCGCTTCTACGTGCTCTTCTCCGATAAACACAAGTACTACGACGGCACTCCTTCCCGCGTGGCGGCTTTCGATTCCTCGGAGCTCCGGTTCCTGGATCCGACGCGCCCGCTCGACGGGGGCATGGACTTCGGCAATATGCTCTCGCTGGTTATCGGCCAGATGGACGGACAATATTACCGGGTGCATAAGAATTTCTACGAGATACCTCCGGGCTGGTTTCGTGAGCTGGCCGATCAGTTTCTCGCTTTCTTTGCCGAGCATAAATGTAAAGTTCTTAATCTCTACTATGATCGCGCCGGCAATAACTTCCAGAAGCAGGGCGAGGACTATGCCACGAAGATTAAAGATACTATCGAGAAGGATGGCTCCGGCCGTCGCACCGGCTGGACTGTCAACCTTATGTCGCGCAAGCAGGCTATCCTCCGGCAGAATGCAGAGTTCGACTTCATGCACGAGTTTATGCGCGGGGATAACAAGGCTCTTCCTGTTCTGCTGGTCGACGCGCTCAATTGCCCGGAGATGATCTCGAGTATTGAGGGGGCGAGGGCAGAGGTTAAATATCGCGGATCCGTCAAGGTTGTTGCCAAGGTCAAGAAGACCGAGAAGCTGGAGGCTAAGAAGCTCCCGCGCCTGTCGACAAATTTCTCCGATGCGTTCAAGTATCTGCTGATGCGCCGCGAATGGATTAAGGCTGTGAGCGCCGGAGCTTCGTCTGCTCCCGGGGCCGATGCTATTGCCGAGCTCTGGATGAACGAACGCTTCAACTCCTGATTACCGGCTCTCTTACCATCTTACCATTGCTATTACCGCCCGACGGACCGACCGGACCGCCGGGCTTTCGTTTGCCTGGTTTTATGGCTCTCTCACACGGGTAACAAAACGATTTTCTCACATTTCACTCCCCGGGTAAGGTGGTAATTTCCATTCGACGTCAGAGCGGCACGGGCTTCGGAGTGTGTCGAAATTTTGTTTTTCGTTTTTCAGTGGCATTATTGCTCCGATTATGTGGCATTTAGCTATTTTTAGAGCAAAATTTTGTGCCGAAAAACGCGATTTTTGCCCGGTAAGGTGTGACTTTCTGTGTTTTTACCGCTGAAAAAGTCTAAATTTGTGCTGTCAATCATCCGAAAACCGGCGAAAGTTATCTTTAAACTTACGCCATAATGAAAAAATTACTGTTGCTGCTGTTTTCTCTTGCAGTCTTATCGGTAAGTGCTTCTGAACCTACGAAAAAATATTGCGAACTTGTTGGCAAGGGTTATCCTACTAAACAAAAGGTTAAAATCGAACAGGCGAATGGTGATTCAGAAGCTTATTCTGTTACAAGTTGTACGACGATGATTGATGCCGTGAATGCACTTGCGAAAAAAGGATGGAAGCTTGAACAGGCTTACGCGATTGTTGAGACTCAGGGTATGAATCGCGATGCCTATTTTCATTATATTCTGAGTAAGGAGGTCGAAACGCCGAAGCCTCAAGAAGCCAATTAAATTCTTTTACGGGTTAATATAAATTAACATTTTTTTTTTTTTGTTCACGAGATTCTCCCGACATTTGTGATGTCAAATGGTTCGAGACATTCTCGAATAAGCCGAGCAATCGGCTCGAAATCCTTTCGGGCATTTTTTGTACCCGATTACATACGAATTTAGGCGACCGCCTTCTCCACCAAAGTAACTCGACTTATTCGTCGGTTTCTCGGACTGTTTGACGACACGGAGAGGCGGCCGCCTTCTTTGTATTATTTAAATCGTCAAACATTTAAACAGTCCGATTCAATGAAAACAATTGAGATTTGTGGCGACCGGCATGAAATGCAACGCCGTTCAGGTAAAATTCACCTCGAAAGAGGAATTAATTACCTTACTTCGGATATTTTCTTTACCTTTGTAAGCGTAACGACTGCAGTATCAGCGTGGCTGGGAATTTTTCTCGAAAACCGTCTCCTTCTGGGCGCCTCGGCCATTGTGTGGGTGATCGGTTTCCTCGCCTGGTCGCTGAAAGCTGCTCCCGACGCTATGTGAGAATCCTGATCTCTCCAAATCCAGATTTTAACCCAACAATTCTAAATCATAAATATTATGGCCACAAGCAACCTCACACTCTCCAAAGGCGCAATCTCCGCAATCACAGCCCTTCAGCATCCCTGCGGCACGTATCTCTACTATCGCGAAACCCTCGACCGCCTCTATACTCACATCCTCCATCAGAGCGACGAGCTTGGCATGAGCGACACCGAGGCAATCGGCACGCTCCGGGTTCTCGACGCTCTCCGCTCGGATCTGGCTGCGATCGCCGGCCCGGTCGCAGTTCCCGGCGCTGAGCTGCCGGAGGACAAGCCGATCTCGGAGAAAATCGAGCTGCTCGCTCCTGACGAAACAATGCCCGGCACCGAGATGTCTGACGCTGACGACGAGCCTGACAACGACGATAACAACTGATAATGGTACATAATTTAAGGCAAAAATAGATTCATCTGTATCTTCAATTCCATAGAAAATACCTTATGAGCTCGGGAGCTCGTTGTGAAACGTGCTCCCTTTTTCATTTCTCTGCTGTCCTTCGCGCGCGCGAGGAAATTCCGGAATTTTGTAGTGTAATCTTTAACCTGACACTTCTTATTCGTGATCAAGCCATGGCAGCTTCAAAGACACCTATAGACGTTTTCCTTGCTATCGAGGAGATGAAGCGCATAAGCCGCGAGGGGGGCACATTCTCCTTCAGGTTTCGCAAGTGGAACCGGGCTACTCGCTCCGGAGGCGATGTCGTAACGGTCAACGCCGCCGTGATCCGGCCAAAGGCTTCGGATGAGAAAATTGAGTACTCAAGCTATAAACTTTTCTACACCGATACGGATACGGGGCTTGCCCGCGTATGCTGGCAGCCGCTGATCATAGAGTTCAACGGACGCCGAACGGTGTTAAACTGATACTTTAACTTTTACTCTACAATGATACGCAGAAGCGGAAATTTCGGATTTGTCGACAACGGCGCCGGAGAAATCTATACTTTCAGCCTCAATTCGCGCCAACAGCGCGGATGGCTCCCCTCTACCTATATGCTACGGGGTGCAACCGGCTCGTTTGGCTACAAGTACATGAATGTCAACGGTGTGCCAATCATACCTTTCGGTGCCGACAACGATATGCCAGGGCGCGTGAGCCAGCTGCTCGAAAAGTTCTATGCCGGAGAAGGCATTATGGGCAAAAAGGCCGGACTGCAGTGGGGCGAGGGTCCCCGTCTGTATCGCGATGCCGTCGAGGAAAGCTCGAATATCTTTTACAGGCAGTGGACGGTCGATGAGGAGATTGCTGACGACCTCAAGGCCACGGACTATCTTACCCAGATGCACCGCTGCCTGATTGATCTATGCCATCTCGAAGGGTTCTGGGTGAAATTCACTATGACCCGCGGCCGCCGTATCGGCGCCGGACGTATCGCCCGTGTGGAGCACGTGCCGGCTCGAAAGGTACGTTTCGTCTGGGCCGGCGACAATATGCAGCCAACCGAGGCAATGGTGGCCGACTGGCCCGTGGTCGACCCTGCAACATCGCACGTTTATCCGCTCTTCGACCCGCGCGATCCCTTCCGCCATGCCGTCGCTCTGGCCTATTACAACGTCTACAGCTACAATCACGACCATTACAGCGTGCCGCGCTTTATCGGCGCATTCGACTGGCTCGAACTGGCCGGGACTCTGGCGCCGCTACTGTCTACCTACAACGGAAATGCCTCGGCCATTTCCAAGCATATCGAATCGCCTCAATCATACTGGGACCGTCAGGAGGAGATTATCAAGGATCTCTGTCAGCAGCGCGGTATTTCGTATTCGCCAAAGATGCTTGAAGAGTTCAAGGACGCCGCCATGGAGCGTTTCGCGTCGTCGATGTCTGGCAAGGAAAATGCCGGAAAGTTTTTCCATACCTCTAATTTCTGGAATCCGGAGGCCAACAATTTCGAGGGATGGAAAATCACGCCGATCGACAATAAGGTGAAAGATTACATCGAGGCTCAGGTGGCCATCTGCAAGAAGGCCGAGGCGGCCGCTACCTCCGGATTCGGTCTGGATCCGTCGCTATCGAATCTGATTCTTGACACTAAGCTCGGTTCCGGTTCTGAGAAGCTTTACGCTCTGAAAGTTTATAATGCCACAGAGACCGCTATTGCCGATATGGTGCTCTGCAGGCCGTTCCAACAGTATATCGACGTCAACCATCCGGGCACTGATATTAAAATCGGCCTTTACCGCACGGTGGTAGAGGCCGAGAAGAATGTCAACCCCGAAAACCGTATGAAGGCCAATGCGTAATCTCTTTGGGGAAATTACCCCCCCGAAAAATCTCGGAAAAGATGAAGGCAAGGAGCATCCTGAAGACCCGAACAAGGCCCGTAGCGTTGATTGTCAGCGCACTCGCGGCCGATATGTGGAGCGCCGGATTAAATCGGAGCTCGCTCTGGAGGAGTCTTTGCCCTGGCATTTCGAGAATGGGACGGCCTACCATTGTTTTTCGTTTGGCGACGTCGACGCTCTCACTTATCTACGGGTTATCGTCAAGCAGCAACGCGTGGAATACGCCCTTCTTTCCACCTGGTGTATGGCGGCTACAGATGTCGACGAAATCGCCAAATGGATTCGCAACGGCGACCTGGGCCATATCGATTTCTATGTGGGAGAGATTTTTCAGGCTTCATACGCCGCCATCTACATCATGCTTACGGAGCTGGTGCAGGAGTTCGGCGGCCGGGTGGCGATTTTCCGTAATCACTCCAAGGTTATGGCCGGTTTCGGCGAGCGGTTCGATTTCGTAATCGAGGGGAGCGCCAACGTGAACACTAACCCGCGCTCTGAATGCGCGGTGATAACGGTCGATTCCGGACTCGCCCGCTGGTACAAGGAAGAAATTTTTGATAAAATCCAGTCGTTTAATAAGGATTTTGAAGACTGGCAACCATATAAACTAAAACGCGATGAAACTGTTTGACCGCAATGGCGACGGCAGCAACGAGATTGTAGCAGCCGTAGGCTTGATTTCCTCAGGTATCTCTTTCGACAAGTGGGAGCCGCTGCTTCCGCTGGGTATCCGCGACGTCGTTGCCATTATCGGCCGGGAACCGGTTGAGGCGCTTGCCCGGTTCTATGGCAATGGGGCGGAGCCTGACGAGGAGTTCCCGGCGGAAACATTCGAGGCTCTGCGGTATCTCCAGCAGGCTGTCGCTTACTTTACATGGCTCAAGATCATTCCGACGCTCGACGCCCAGCACGACGAGGCGGGCCGCTCCCGGCGTTTGGGCGAGAACGAAAGGGGGCTCACGGCTCTCCAGGAGTTTAAGGACGAGGAGAATATCACCCGCCTGGCCTACGAGGCTGTCGATGCTCTGGTCGAGGTGCTTGATCGGGGCGATTTCCTCTTCTGGGTCGAGTCTGCGAAATATCGCCAGCGCGAAGGGCTGTTGCTAAGGGGCAAGGAGGAGTTCGATCAGTTTTATTACATGGGCTCCCACCGGCTGTTCGTAACGCTTCTTCCGATTATCCGTGAGATTCAGGAATCTGAGGTCGCTCCTGTACTCGGTCCGAAATTCCTTAAGGCCCTGCTCGAGGGCGATGATGAGGTTTCGCCGGTGCTTTACAATACCGCTGCCCGCGCCATCGCGCTACTTTCAATCAAAAAAGCAGTGGAGCGTCTCCCGGTTGAGGTTCTCCCGGAGGGGATTGTGCAGGTTCAGCAGTCGCAGCCGATTAAATCGCGCCTCAAAGCCGAGCAGTCGGCTCGTGCGGCCGTTGCCGCGTCGCTGGGTGCCGATGCCGACCGGTGTCTGTCGCGGCTTCAGCAGCTCGTGGCCGACCTCAATGCTGATGAGACCAAAGCCGAGGTATATATCTCGGGGCCGATTGTTCACTCTAAAGGGATTTCGTTCTGATGCAGACTATTATCACTCGAGGCCGTTCGATAGAGATTCCGACGTCGGTAGGTGAACTGTCGCCGGCTCAATATGAATATTATTGCTTTCTTGCCTACGCCCTTGGAGGCCGGATGATTGATTTGGATTATTTCCGGATCCGTTGGTTTTCTTTCCTGTTGGGTTTCGGTAAGGCCGACTACACGATACTGAAGCCGGTGTTTATTGCGGAGCTGGAGCACCAGGCCGGAGTGATTGACGGTTTTTTCGTGAAGGTTGGAGAGAGGATATCGCTCGATTTCACAACGCCGGTGAATCTCCTTCCTGAATACCAGGGCTATTCCGGTCCGGGCGACTGGCTCCACGGTGTCTCATTCGGTGTTTTTGTGGAGTGTCTGACAGTGCTCGAGTCGCTCTCCGGCGCTGATGAAACCGAGGTTGCCGAGGGCTATGCTCATATCGCCCGGCGGCTCTATAAGATTCCGGAGGATGCCGAGGTGCCTGCTCTGCTGGCGTTTCATGCTCCTACGCTGTTAGGATCCGTATGGAAGCTGCTGATGGCTGCTCCTGTGGAAATCAACGGGAGGAAGATTGATTTCCGGATTATCTTCAAGAGCTCCGGAAGCTCACGGCCGGACGACAAAACGGGCTGGACCGGCATTACTTTCGAGGTCGCTTCGGCCGGTCTGTTCGGAAATGTCTCACAGGTGGAGGCGGCCGATATGTGGGCGGTGCTGATTTATCTGTATAAATGCAGATTTGAGTACAACCACGAAAAGCGTATTCATCCCTCGAAATAAGCCTATTGAAATATGCTTAATGTTATATTCTTATATAACTGATTGACCCTATTATGATTAATCTTGTCAAATATCGCGAATACTGGGAAAGTGTCGCCGCCCGCGTCGATGAAATTGCCGGGGTGCTTCCCGTCACCATTGATAAGGAAATGGGCCGCAAGATCCAGGCGCTTCCGGCCGATTCGATGACGCTGTTTGTGTTCCCTCCTTTGGCCGAAGGTTCCGGCCGCAATACTGATGCCTTCCGGGAGAGCAATAACTGCGTGGTGTTCGTCATGCAGAAGTACAACCCGCAGCAGCGCTCGGCTTTCTCACTTCTGGAAGAGACGCAGCCGGTAGTTGAGCGCGTTAAATCGATGTTGCTGGCCGACCAGTCGGCACCGTGCTCGCTCTTCGATGTCGAGATGTCGTCGGTCGAGACGGCTCCGGAAACGGAGCTTTACGGCTCGTTTGCCGGATGGTCAATCGCCTTTAATGCCAAGTCCTCGTAATTATGGATGATCCGGATCTTCTTTCGAAATATTTTGCCGACTACCTTAATAAAGGATTCCGGCGTATTTTCGAGGAACAGCGGCGGATTGCCGCCAATAAAATCTATGGCAAGCAGGCCTACCGCACCGACGGGACGCCCCGAAGCCGCTCCGGCCGACTCCAGACGGCGCTCGACAATCCCACGTTCTCGATGTCGGGAGGGGGTGCGAGCCTTTCGGCCATGATAAGTTACCCGACGTATATCCGATTCCTTGATATGAAGCGCATGGGCAATTACAGGATATATAACCGCCCGATTTGGGGTATCCTCTACAAGGATACGTTCGTGAAGATGAAATATGAGTTCGAGGACTGGCTTCGCTCGTTTGTCGGCCGCGCTCTAAGAGATAGTTTTAACCCTTAAAACAATATAACGTTATGAAAATAGTAAAAAACATTATGGGCGCTCTTCTGCGCGGCGCTCTCGTGCTGGCCCCCGGTGCTGTATTGCTCTGGTGGCTCTGGGGCAAGGTGGCCTCTTTCGTGGCCATACTGGCTTCTTTCGGCCTGGAGATGCTCTGGGCTATCGTGATTACCTTCATCCTGGCGGTGATTGAGGACTGCCATGAGCGCCGCAAGAAGCTGGAGGCCAAAAAGGCCGACGCACTCTCCCGGCTCGAGGAGCCCGCGCCCGTCGAGGCCTGATTTTATTGCAGCTTTTCGGTTCGTTTGCTTTCCTTCCCCGTCGGATTTCGCCCCGGCGGGGTTTTATGCGAATTAGGTATATTTAATTTATTATTGTAAATTAAAGAAATTTCGTATCTTTGTGTCGAGATGTCAGTATGGCGCCTGCTTGGAAATCTATTAATGCTTTCCTATGGTTGTCATAAATAAGGATGTGGAAATGAAAATGCAGATGCATCAGGAATTAAAATTTTTTGTCGACAATAATTCAGGTCAGACCATGAGCTTTATCTCTCATGATAATAAAATGCATATGGTCGTTGTACAGGATGAGGAGATTACTCAGTTTGCAGGTGTAGCATCTACAAATTTTTTTCGCATCCCTATGGTTCCTGCACGAATGGTCGATTTGCTTGTAAAGGCGTTCAACAACCGTACTCGTGAGCGCAATTACTTCAGACTTTATTGTCAGCTGCTTGGCGAAGAAATAACTGACGACGAGTTCGATAACGAGATAGGAATGAATGAATCTTTATATGTTGTCGAGGCTCCTGAAAAAATGTCGGCCGAGGATGTGTTTATTGCAATGCGTCTGTCAGATAGAATGATGGACATTCGTACTACCGACGATTTTTCCTCGGTTTTCGGCATAGACGACTCTTCGATTGACAATTATGTAAAAGCTATCGGGAATGAGTGAATTTGTCTGCACTGGCGATATGGTGGAGGGCGCAAGAAGTAGTATCTACACCAGAAAAGAGGAATGGAAAGGTCTTCAGAGAGACCCAATCACCAATCTTCCGATGGTAAAATATGAATTATCGAAAAATTGCAGTGTCGAAGTTTCGGAAAAACTTGTGTTGACTCCCGAGGAGGACGGTCTTCGTGCGAAGTTTCCGTTGCATGGTGAGGTTGGCGACAAACTGAAGGCTAAGAGCATTACAGTTTATATAAATCAAAGAAAGAAACTGGGGGATCCTGAAGTGGTATCTTCATCCGGACGCCATGAAGGCCGCCTTTATTATCCGGAAAACCGAACAATCGGCGTGATTAAATATCCCTTTGATAATCTCCGCAAAATAACTCAGGCATGTATTGCTGCGGGTCCCAAGAAACTTACCGACTAAAACAATTCTCTATGGACGTAAATATTATAACATTCTGCGATTCCGTTCACAATTACAATGGAAAACTTATTATAGTAGGTACGCTGAATACTCTTGCAGCCGAACGTTTTCCGACCATTCTGAGCGACGTGTCGTTTGTCACGACACTTACATTTACTTCCGCAGAAACCGGCCATCACGTTGGGCACCTTCGTTTTTCAAAAAAAGACAATCCGAACCTCATATTGATAGATGTTGATATGCCAATAGATGTGAAGGACCCGGTGATAGGCGATTTCGCATATGTGAATCTGTATGGGTCCTTATCCGGTATGCCGATTGCAGAACCAGGAACTTATGTCGCTACGTTCTCGGTGGAGGGTATGCAGCGGCAAATAGAACTGAATATAGTACAGGCTTCAGAGGCTGCTTTCGAAGTGGTAAATTAAATTTATTGTTCATAATATGAAAAAACTGCTATTTTCTATTCTGTCTATTCTTGTGACAGTTTCGGCGTCGGCCTATAGTTATTCTGAATCGGAAATCGATTTCGAGGTTCCTTTCGCACTTACAACGACTGCCTGCATACTCGATTATTTGTTGAACGTTGTCTTGGTAGTTCTCTTTATCGTTATGGCGGTAAAGGTGGTTAATATCTCCCGCAAAATCAATCAAATAGCATCTCCGGCGCCCTCGTTACAAACGAGCGACGATGATCTTCTCTATCTGGTTGCCCTTGGGAATCAGGCCAAGGCTCAGGAACTCGCCGAAAAAATGGTTTTTGATAATTTTTACCATACGTATCGAGCTCCTCTTATTAATAAGGCAATGATAATGAATAAATTCATCGAAGAAGAGACACCAATGTTCGAGCGTCTCGGAATCTCAATGCCTAATCATCTTAAGAGCGGTGCAGCTTTCATCGACTATATGAATGGGCTTACTGGAGGAAAAATTTCCTACTGATTCTTTCTTTTGTGTTGCATAGTTCGGGATTTTTTCCCAACTTTGTGATGCTAAAATCACATAAGTGTTTGACACTTCCGCGGAGCCCCCGGTTAACGGCTCGGACATATCCGGGCATTTATTTTGCCCTTACATATCAGCCCCTACAGCGGCTGCCATATCCAAATCATTTTCCAGCTCTTCGGAGTGTCGACTATGTGGTTTTAGCGAACGGGATATGGCAGCCGTTTTTCTGCCTTAACGCTAAAATCACATAGTCGTATGGCAACAACCATCACACTGCCGGCAGCCTCCGGGCGCTGTGCACCCCCCCGGCCGCTACACGCCTGACGGCCGCACTCCGCCACCTTATTCACCGGATCCACGTGCGCATGCGCGCCGACATGATCCAGGGTCTTTCGGCCCCTAACCCCTGCTATCTCGCGAAAGGAGGTGAGAAATGAGAATCGAAATTGCCGGCGCCCAGATTACTGAGGCCGTTGTCGAAGTGCTCGAAAACCTCCAGGTGCAGCAGGATATAACCAATCTATACCTCGAGACGCTCGACGAGGTAACGCGCATGGTAATTCTTGACATCTCCGGAGTAGACGAGGAGGATGCCAAGGTGCTCGGCCGCCTCCGCGCCCTTCAGATGATTCGCCGCGATATCGCCACGCTTGCGACGCCTCCCGACGTCGATCTTCCCGAAAACGATACGCCCACGGCTTCTTTCTGAAGACCACTTCAACAGTATCCCTGGCTTTCCTATAGGCCGGGGATATGTGTTTTTAAACATATTATTTTTATTTGAAAATATCTTACCTTTTCAAAGACATTTATTATATTTGCACATAGGTATTTAACACACTACGCATATGGGAGGATTCGGAAGCGGAGGCGCCCGCGACGGCGCCGGACGAAAGCCTGCCGACGGCATCCCGAAGCAGAAGGTCTCGGTTACGCTCCCGGCATGGCTGCTCTCGCTGATTCGCGGCGAGGCGGACCGCCGGAAGATCCCGGCATCCCAGCTAATAACCGAACTTTTAATCCAGGGAATTGAAAAATGAAAGGCTGTCTGACTACAATAATCCTTTTGGCTCTTCTCGGCGCCGGCGTCGAACTGGCTGAGAAATACCCCGGGGTAGCATTCTGCTCCATTGTGGCTATAGTGGTAATATTTATTACAGTGGCCGCCATTCAGCAGTCCAGGAAATCAGAGCACCGGGAGGTTAAGAGAAAGAATCGTCCGACGGATATGCGAACCATTCAGAAGGAGAACCTGGAGACCTGGAACCGTTACAACCGCCGATTTATCCGGGAATGCGACCGGAAGATGGAATGTGAGATTGACAGGGGAATTAATGGCCCCGACGCTGACGAGTCGAGCACTTGCGGCTATTTTGGCGCCGATAGTGGTGACGGTGGCGACTGTTAAAGGGTACCAGTCCGTCCTTTAGGTCTAATATCGGTGCAGCTACCTTTGCGTTAACCTTTTAACGTTAACGCAATGGCAAAACTACAACCCGACTATATAAATTGGGTGCTGACGCTTAATGCGTCGCAGGCTCAAAAGGAATTCCATAATCTTGAGCAGGCCAATAAAGAATTAAAGAAATCGGCCGACGCCAACCGCAAGGCTATGGCTGAACTTGAGGCTCAGGGGAAGAAAGGCACGACCGAGTGGCGCAACCTCAAGAAATCAATCGACCAGTATTCTCGGTCAATGGCCGAGAACCGTGCGAAGATGGAAGAGGTGTCGAAGCGATTCGATCTGTCAACCATGTCGGTTAACCAGCTAAACAAGCGCCTGAAGGAGTTAAAGCGCGAATTTAACAACACCTCAAGAGCCGTAGACCCTAAGCGCTATGAGGAGCTGCGCGGGGAAATGATTAAGGTTCAGGCGGCTCTCGACAAAACAAATACCTCGGCACGTGGTCTTCAGGGAGGCTTCTTCTCCCTCACAAAGATGAAGCAGACCCTGATCGGCTTCTTCAATGGCGTCGGGCTCGCCGTGTTCGCATTCGTTGCCGGTTCGTTTAGAGAGGCGTTTACTACCATCAAGGACTTTGAGAAGGCTAATTCCGGACTTGCCGCCATACTGGGGACCACCAAGGAAGGCATCCGGGCTCTGACCGAACAGGCGCGCCAGCTCGGCGCTACAACCTCGTATACCGCCTCGCAGGTGACGCAGCTACAGACGGAGCTTGCCAAACTCGGCTTCGCCCAGCAGGATATCATCAATATGAGCCCCGGTGTGCTGAAATTCGCCAAAGCCGTCGGAACCGACCTCGGAAGCGCGGCAGCGTTCGCCGGTGCATCGATGCGTATTTTCGGCATTGAATCGGCCGATATCGAGGATATGCTTGCCTCCCTGGCCATCGGTACCAACAAATCTGCCCTGAATTTCTCCTACCTGCAGAGCGCCATGTCGACCATCGGACCGGTGGCCAACGCTTTCGGTTTTACAATCCAGGACACAATCGCATTACTGGGTAACCTCGCAAACGCCGGCTTCGACGCCAGCAGCGCAGCGACCGCCACACGAAACATTCTGCTGAATCTCGCAGACTCAAACGGCAAACTTGCCACGGCTCTCGGACAGCCGGTCACCAACCTCGACCAGCTCGTTGAAGGTCTTAAGAAATTGAACGCCGAGGGGATAGACCTGAACACCGCTCTCGACCTTACCGACAAACGAAGTGTGGCAGCTTTCAGCCGTTTCCTCGACGGTGCCGACTCGATCACGACTTTGCGCGACAGCGTTACGGACTGCAAGAAGCAGTTCAACGATATGTCGGATGAAATGGGCAACAACGTTGCCGGCTCAATCGCCATCCTCCAGTCGACAATCGAAGGCGTTATCCTCAAGTTCTACGAGTCCCGCGGAGCGCTGAAGGATTTGGTCGATGCGTTGTCGACGGTGATTGAAGCAGTGGGAAACTTAATAGGTTTTATCCTACAGTTCTCTACAGTACTGAAAATTGCTGTAATATCGCTAACAGCCTATAAAATTGGCCTTATAGCTTCAATCAGATATAAGAAAATGGCTATCGCCACTTCTAAAAAGTTAATTAATGCAACCGTTGCAGAGACGATTGCATTTAAGGCCCATACTGCACACCTTGCTTTAAATCGAGCCGGGATTTTAGCCGCCACGGCTGCGAAAGCATTATTTGCCGGGAAGGTGGCTGTTGCCACTCGAGAATTGAAGGCAATGTCTGCCGCACTAAGATCGAATCCTTTGGGACTGGCTCTGACCGCCATCGCTCTTGCGACTGCCGGCATTGTCAGTCTGATTGGAAAGATGAAGGAACACAATGAAACGCTTAAGAATACTATTAGTACGTCCAAGCGCCATCAGGAAGCCATTGCTGCAGCTGGAGTGGAATACGAAAAACAGCGCCAGCACATACTCGAATTGGAGAAAACTGCCAAGGATGAGATTCTTTCTAAAGATAAGCGTCTTAAAGCCATTAAAAGACTTAATGAGATTATTCCCAGTTATAATGCTCGGTTAGATGAGGAAACGGGCAAATATCGCGCAAGCAAAAGAGCTCTCGATCAATACTTGAATTCCCTCGAGAAAAAGCTTCGTATGGAAGCCAACAGAGATGAACTTGCCGCTTTAGTGAACGAAGATAAGGAGGCCAGAAGAAAGGCCTATGAATATTGGGAGAAGGCTTCTATTACTGCACAGGTAAAATCGACCATGATGAAGAGTGAAAGGGTCGGTTCTGAAAGATATAAGCAGTATCGGCGTCAGGCTGCGGCTGCATTGGCTGCTTCAAAAATGACTTTTGAGGAATATTACCAGTCACTAAATACCGCCGAGACACGGGCTATAGAAAGATTTAAGGATTATGTAGAAAAATCCGGAGGCACTTTGGAAGAGCTACAGGAGGAAACAAAAGAAACTGCGACAGATATTGTCAAAGATGTAGACACTGCTGCCGACAAGACAGTTTCGCGCCTGAAGGAGATTAATGCCGAGCTCAAGAAACTCCGGAAGGCAGACCCGAAGGACGATGACGAGCTAAAAAAGATCAATGAACGAATCGAGGCTCTGACCGATGAGAAAAAGGCCTTGCTGGGCAAGAATAAGGCGAAGCATGAAGCAGGCACTTATCGGGACGATTCCATCGATAAGGTTACCGCGCCAATTGATTCCAAGCATCGCACCAATTTGCTTGAAATCAATAAGGATGACAGTCTATCGTCCGCCGAGAAGACTATCAGGAAGTCGGAGGAGGCCAAGCGGCACGCTCTCGAGCTGATCGACGCCCTGGAGAAGCTGCGCACCGAAACCAAGGAGACCCATACGCAGACGCTCGACAAAATTACAAAGGAGGTTGAAGAGGCGCAGAGTACTATCCTCGAAGCCGACAAAGCCATCGCTACGGCTACAGTTCAGCTCAACGAGGAATTCTATTCTAAGAGGCTCGATGCCGTAAATGCCTTCTACGATGAGCAGGAACGGATTATCAAGAAAAAAGCTTCGAATCAGGTTATACAGCAGGAGGCTGCCGACCTATACCTGCTCAATCTCAAGCGCCAACACAATGCCGACACTCTGGCCGAGATGCAGCGCCATCTCGACGACCTGGAGGATGATTATTCCATGGACGCCGACACGCGCACGAAGATTACCGAGAAGCTGATGCAGGATATGAAGACCCTGCAGAATCAGATGCTCACCGATACGGGCACATGGATGGAGCGTTTCCGGGCGTTGTCGACCGATACTACCAGCGCCGCCGGTATCTCCCGCCAGTTCGACCTGCAGCGTGAGGCTATCGAGAGTATTTATGCCGTGGCCATCGCTACGGCCGAGAAAGAAGGCCTCGATGTTGTCGCTCTCGAGGAGGAGAAGCAGCGGCGCATTGCTGCACTCAACTACCAGCAGCAGGAGCAGATGTGGCAGTTGCAGGAGGTGACCGGGCTATCGTGGGCCCAGGAGTACGAGCGAGAGCTCGCCCAGCTCGAGAACTACCATCAGCAGGGGCTCATAAAGGAGAAGGACTACCAGAAAAAGAAGCTGCAGCTGGGAGTCCAGAATGCTAAAAAGTATTTCGACTACTACGCCGGGCTTTCAACCTCGCTTTTCGGAGCAATCCAGGAGGCCGAAATCGCCCAGAGCGATGCCAAATATGATGTACTGATCCAGCAGGCCAAGAACAACGGCGAGGATACAGAGGCTCTCGAGCAGGAAAAGGAGAATAAGAAGCTTGAGATTCAGAAGAAGTATGCCGACGTGCAGTTCGCCATGAAGATTGCTGAGATTGTGGCCAACACAGCTGTAGCGGCGATGATGACGTATTCACAATTCGGCTGGCCATGGGGCATCATTCCGGCTGCTATGGTTACTGCCACCGGCATAGCGCAGATGGCAATTGCCAAGGCCGAGCGCGACCGCATCAAGAATATGCAGCCGGGTAATACCTCCGGCTCCGGCTCTACGTCGCCGGCTAAGGCCGAACGCGTGCTCTCAGGCTTCTCCGAGGGTGGTTACACGGGCGACGGCGACCGCTATGAGGTTGCCGGTGTAGTTCACCGAGGGGAATACGTGGTGCCTAAACCCATCATGGACAATCCACGCGTTGTCGATGCCGTCGGCACTATCGAGGCTATCCGCCGGAATAAGATTCTGAGTTCAGGCGTTCCGGTGTCGGTGCCGGCAGCCGGTTATGCCGACGGGGGGTATACCGACGCTCCGGCGGCCATTGATGCCTCCGAGCTCCGCGAGGCTGTCCGCGAGTTCCGCGAGGCGACACGCAATATGCGGGCCTACGTGGTCTACAAGGATCTCGAACACGCCGAGGATGTTCTCGACCGCTCGCGCTCTCCATTCACCCGTAAACGTTAATCCGTAATTCCATTACCTGTTATGATAGAAATTAGAACCGACGGGGAGGCGCTCGACCTCCCGAAGGGGTTCTCGATGGAAATCGAGGATTCGAATCCCATACTAAATGAGCGCGGCAGCCAGTCGTTGCCAGCTACCGTTCCGGCAACGCGCCGGAACGTCCGGCTGCTCCATGCTGTTCACCGTATCGATTCTGCTTTCAATCCGAATTTTCCCGAGCAAAAGGCTGTGGTTTCGTCGGGAGGCTTCATAAGGGGAGGCGTGCTCAACGTCACAGAGGCCGGCCGCAATGAGGGGATTACCTTCAATGTTGGTTTCGACAATTCCACGGCCTACACCGAGTGGTCCGCCAGAAAGCTCTCGGAGCTCAAGAATCTTCCGGTATTCGTGCCGGCGGAAGCTCCGTCTGGAACGCCCGTCGATCTTGTGCTTGATGAACTTTACCGGATTTATAAGGCTCCCCGGCCGAGAATCGATGATTTTGCCGTGTTCCCGGTGGCGCTGGGTAAGGAGACCAACGGCTCCGGCGCAAACGAGAAGACTTACTGGGAGGTGCTTAACGTTCCGGGCGACCATGGTCTCAGTCAGCCGGGCTCGGTAAGGCGTGTGCTCGATGGGAAGGTTACAGATGTCACGGTTCCGGAAGCGTACTGCGTGTCGCCATTTCTTCGCGTATGGCGCGTGCTTGAGCTGATTTTCGCAGATCTCGGCCTCCGGATTATCAACAATCCTTTCAAGGTTGACTCGGAGCTTACGCGCCTGGTGGTGCTCAACAACGCTGCGGATGTGTGTTGTGTCGGGAAAATCAATTACGCAGAACTGATGCCCGACTGCTCTGTCGAGGAGTTCATGAACGCTCTCTGGGTGCGTTTCGGTCTCGTTTACAATATCAACTACCATGAGGCCACGGTCTCGCTGCAGTTCCTCAGGGATATTCTCCATAAGGTGCCGTCCCAGGATCTTACGCCGTGTGCTGTCGATTTTGAGAAAATCGCCTATTCCGGACGCCAGTATATCAAACTTTCGGCGAAAAATTCGGTCGAGGGTGCGGCTCCGGCTACGGAACGTTTTGAGGATTTCTACAAGGGGCTCGATATTTCTGCCGTACGTCTCGGCCGCGACGTAAGCTCCTGGCAGAACCGGGGAACGACTACCGATCCGCACTGGGATGGCGACGTACAGGATGAATGGGACGAAGGCGAGGAGCCCGACGTGCCAGATCCGGATATTCCGGAACCGGAGGAACCGGAGCCATATTCCATGCGTGTGCCGGCAACGGCCGCCCCATCAGCGGCGACCTCCGGCTCCGACAGCGGGAAGAACACTACTTTCCTGGCCCGCGAGTTCGTCTCGGCCAACTGGTACAGGCTCGACGCTTCGAACGGTACGACTAAGGAATCTTCCACGAGCTTCTTCAATTGGGACCCACAGCCTGAAGGTATCGACGCGCTCGAGCTTACGAGCGACGACGAATGGGTGCCTGTTGGCCGCGTGGCGAATGCCGGGACTCATACGGGCAATATCATCAACGAGTACTGCCCGCTTTATCTGGTCGGCGCACGGCATTATCACAGCTATATCCGTGGCAACGACGGCAAGGAGGAGAACGGCGACACTACTCCGCTGGCTTTCATGCTGGCCTACACCGTCGACCAGAAGAGTTTCGGCCGGTTCTGTCCGGAGGGCGACGACGGGGCTATAATCCAGGATGATGACGGCTCGAAACCGAAGCTTTCGTTGCTGTTTCAGTTCCGCGACGGCCTGTTCGAGCGGTTCTGGAAGGATTACGACGAGATTGTGCGCCATAGCGGCCGCTCGGTAGAGGTCAAGACCCGTATCAACAAAATCGACCTGCACAACCTGGATCTGCTGAATACGGTACGCTTCAAAGGGGTGAAATGTCTGGTCGACACGGCCACTTACTCGCTCCCGTCCGGGCGGCTCGTGCCGGTGGATGTGAAGCTTTTACCGGTACAGACTCAGGGCGATTACGATATTAAGGCCGAACAGAACGTGCCGGAGTTCTCGATTGCCAACCGCCATCTGGAATGGTATCTCGTGTCCGATGCATTTTCGGCCGAGCTCGATACCCAGGATGTGCGCGGCATGGCGGCCGACCTGTATATCGACAGCTCGGGCTACGCTCCTCATACCGTCGACGACGTGCTCTGGAAGGTCGACTGGCGCGGTATTTCGCTCAAATCCTTCTCCAGGCTGCATCCATTCTGGACGGAAGACACCCGCATACAAGCGCCGACGGTCTACCGCCAGGAGATTACGATGCACTACAATGCCCGGCTGCTCTACGATGTCTACGAGCTCACCGAGACCGACGTGGCCCCCTACTATCAACTGGCCGAGGCACCGATTGGCCAGGTGCCGGTGGATGTCGACTACACGATTAAACTCCGGGCCAAATGGGTTAACGATTAGTCCTTTATTATGCACCGTTCAGGTGCGAATTTTGCAGTATGGAACAGAACAGCATTCTACTTGCTCCGGAACTTGCAGATTCCGCTCAGCTTTATCAGGTCTGGCTCAGAAGTCATTGCGGTTCGGAGTATGATTTCTATCGGTTCATGACTACGCCCTCGGTCGACCGCGACGCCTTCATGGCGGCTGTCGGCCGGGATGTCGACGTGTCGCTCGATTTTGTTTCCGAAACCCTCAAGCCCATTGTCTGACAATGAACGCCAAGAATATAAAGACCCCCTATGCTTTCTCGCGCAACCCTATTATCATTACCGATAATACGGGTGCCGATGTGTGGAAATACGGAATGCCCGGCGCCGAGTTCGAGATTCTGGCGGGTTCGGCTGGGACGGCTATTTATACCGGGCGGTTTACGCCTCCGCTTTCGGTCGATATTTCGGAAATTGTCGACGCTTATTTCCCGTATCTGGCCGAGCCTGAGGGCGCCATGTCGCTTGTGCAGGTCGAAGACGAGCAGATGCTGGCCGAGCGCGAGATCACATTCAACGCTCAGGTAGGGGAGGGCGATGTCGAGACACTCAAACTTACGGTTCTTCCCGGTGGCATTTCCACCCAGAATTTCACGCGCCTGGCACTGATAGGCACCGACGTGTTCGCCTCCAGGTTTCTGAGTTTAAACCGCAATTTTCTGTTTACCACGCGTAGCAGCGGCGAAACTGTTGTTGTTCGCGAAACGGAACTTATGCCGCTCTATTTCCTTTCGGAGCAGCCGGAATCGATTGTGGTCCAGAGTATGACACACGACCTTTCGACTACGCTAAATATCGAGTCTCCCGGTGTCTATGTAATCAATTTCGAGGAGATCCGCCGAGGGTTCTTCAACAGCTCCGGTATGATTGTGAATGCTTTCCAGATTTACCGCGAGGGCGAACCTGCTTGCCGGGTGCTCATCTCCAGGTCCGAGGCCTCGAAGAACCGCTACTTGCTGAAATTTCGCAATTCTTTCGGTGTTTTCGAGATGCTGGAGGTTACAGGGATCGGAACCTTCTCCGGAAAGATTGCCGACGAAGACGATTCCTCTTACCAGGAATATCTCCCGGCCACAGGAATATATTCCGGACGCCGCGAGCGTATGGCAATGGAGATGGCGGTCGATGTTGAATCAGGAGTGCGCTCGGCCGACGAGATACAGTTCCTGCTCGATATGCTTGCCAGCGATGAGGTTTATCTTCTGGGGTATAGTCCGGCCGAGGTGCGTGTTATCCCCTCGGTGGAATCCTTATCGATGCCGGTGCGGTTTGAATCTCCGCAGTCAGTGAAGGTAAAACTGATGTTTGCCGACGAGGAGTCGAATATCATGCCGGATATTTCAAATGCCTCCGACTTCGGCCACAAACGAATATTTGACAGTAAATTCAATTCTAAATTTAATTGATATGGCAGAAACTACTCAGAGCTATGCCGACCAAATCATCAGTGAGATTTCCACTGCTTCCGGCACGGCATCTGTCACTAACGTGATGGTTGGCCGTATACTCGACTTCTTAAATAAGCGTGCCAAGACGGCCGCCTCCGACCTGTCGACGACCGCACAGATGTTGCGCGGGGAAATTGCAGACCTTAAGGCCGACCTCGACGCACTGGATCACGACAATGCCACCGAGGCCATCGAGAGCTTCCGCGAAATCCTCGCATTCCTCGATGGATGCAAGGATGACGAGACGCTCCTCGCAAAACTCACCGAGATAAAGGCTCTTATCACCGCCGAGGCCTCCGACCGCCAGAGCGCCATCGCCCAGGCCCTCAATACCGCGCAGGTCGCCGATGCAGAGCTCCAGGAGCAAATCGCCGAGCATCGCCGGGAGCTCCACTATCTCCCGGACAACTTCGCCACGGAGAAGGCGCTGTTCACTGCCGCCGGCACCTACACTATCGGCACCCAGCCCATCAAACCGGGCGCACTGCTGCTGGGCTGCGTAGATGAGTGCTGGGGTGTATACCAGTACGTGTATTTCAACGATGAGGTAGAGATTTCGGCGCAATCCGAGGAGGCCGTGCAGGCGGTTCCGGCATCGGCTCCGACCATAGCACCACCGGCCGTAAAGCACGATGCCAACATCGCCAACCCTGAGAATTGGGTGCGTCTGGCAACCGTCGAGGATGTTGCCGCATTGAAGAAACTTGTGCCCGTCGTCGAGATTACCGCTGAGGAGATTGCCGCGCTGCTCCCTGCCGACGAATCCCAGATTGCCACTCTGGAGCTCGATGCCGAGGATGAGGTTGGCGCTGGCACTGATCAACCCGCGACTTGTGACGCGCTGGAGCGCTTCCGGACACGCCTCCGTGAAATGCGCGGGCACTCTGTTTTCAAACCCAAAGAAGTGTATAACCCTAACGACTACATAAACAGCTATGAGCACGAATAAAAAATACGTCGGCGAGGAAGCCGCCCGGGTTTTAGCAGCCGGAATAGGCGCAGCCACTCCGCGTACGTGGGATTTGACCCCCGACGACCTGGACTCCGTCACCGAGGAGGAACAGGACGGGATGGTACTTATGCAGTTTCCCACTCCCGCGAGATTGAAGGCTTCTTTGGCGGATATTAAGACCGGCGACCGGCTGGATGCGTCATCTGCTTTCGGTATATCGGCATGCCATCTGACGGTTACAACCGTACTACGGGATGACGCATCCGATGGCACATTTTACCATGTGTTTGCATCGATGGATTCTGCCGATGACGGTATTGTGTACAATTTTTGCATCGGCAATGATAACGTGGCAATTGTGTTGCTTCCGCTCGTCGAACCGGACCCATCGAAGCTTTCCCCATCAGCAGGCGGTAGTTCCTGGCAGTACGGCGCAATCCCCAATTGGGGAGATTTAGGCGAGCGCCCCTCGGACTGGCGTTATTACGGAACTGGCTCTGTCGCCCAGCCAATTGAATTTAAAATTGGCGATACTTTCCGCACGCCCACGCTCGTTCCCTACGGCTGCCCTCCCTCCGAGGCTTCTGACAATCCAGCCGACCAGGCCGCTGCCAACTACGCCGAAGGCACAATTATTGGCACGGGGAAGGTTCAGAACGTGCCATATCTCGTAGTAGTCGGAGCTGCCCGCTTCGGCAAAAAGCAAGGCGCAACTGACAAGGATGCCGAGACCATCACCGCGCCGGGTATCTTCTACGTCACACGTCCGTCAACCAACTACTGGTATGTCAAGTTCTATCCCCTGCTGAACAAGTGGAAGGAGCTGGAGAATATTGCCGGTGAGATATTGGTGATTTCGGCAGGCTTAGGGATAGCGAATAAAAAAGTTGATTCTACCCGTGACAAGCTCGGGATGCTGACAAATGCAGCACCTCCACGTGTAATTGTGGGCCGACTTCCCAAAATCGGAAGCGATGGCACCCATAACTACTACCTGACGCCGAAGTTGCAATTCGGCGCCGGTACATGGATTCCGGTTAATCTCAACACCCGGGCTTTTCGGAGATGGTGTGGTAATGCAGAAATTGCAGAGCCTTTCATTATCGAGGCTGTCGGGTTGCAGCGCGTTTATCTTTCCGTCGCTCCTGGCGATTACCGCGAGGACATCTTACCATCGATTTCGCCGGTAAACATCTCCGTCGAGAATGGCGTAGCAACAATCACAAAGAAAACGCTTGGCGCAATTAATCCGTCACCCTATGGTCTTTTTGCCGATATGGCAGTATATGCCAGGGTGGCGCACAGTGGCCCAAACACTAACGATGGCAATCGATTGATTGTCCGCTATGACGAAGAGCGCGGTTGGGTAGCCTGCAATTCCCCGTGGGGCGCCGGCAGTTTTGCCATTGATAAGCTCGCGCCTCCGACATATGCCGAGGTCGTAAATGTGCTATTTAATCACAACTCTCGACGTCGGAACAACTATATTCAGATCCAGTTCCGCAGCAGGGCTGTGAAGCCTAAGGGCGCAACGGCCACGGAAGCTACTAAAAAATACCATTTCTGGTCGTATAAAAAGAAGTGGGGTGCCGTTTTCCGAGTGCGACGAACGCACGGAGGTCGATACGGCCGCACAACTGACAACCCGGATACAGGTAGTCGCGTTAAAAGTCCATCCTACGCCCATAGAAATTTCGGAGCATCAGAATGGCATTACTATTCTGTAAAATGGAGCACCAGCGTTGGCCCCGATGGCAAGAAAGAACGTAGAATAGCGGCTCTCCGGCGGCTGGGATAAAAGAAAAACCGCCCACTCCCGGATTACATGCAGTAGCATTGACGTACCAGAAGTTGAACGGTTTTCAATTGCAAATATAGTAACTAATTGTTTAACCGCCAAATAAATTCGGGAAAATCGCCTCCTCACTTTTTAAAAGACCAACATTTATATCACCTCAAAAAAATAGACACTATGCACCCTAATCAATTGTTATCGGATGCGCTCAGATGGCTGTGCGCCGCGCTCGGCGGCGTTATGGCCATTCTGGAGCCTACGTTGCCCTACATCCTTATATGCACGCTGATGATACTTGCCGACTGCTACACGGCCTGGGCCCTTTCACGCCGTGCGCGCAAGGCGTACCCTGGCAGGGTGAGCGATGATGGGGCGAAGTTCAAGAGCCACCATTTCGGGGAGGTTCTGCTGACACTGCTCAAAGCCTACGCGCTAATTGTGATGGCTTTCCTCATTCAGCGGTATATTACCGACGGGATGCCCGTGGACCTCACCAAAATCGCTGCAGCAGCAATATGCTTCTGGCAGGCGTGGTCGATACTGGAGAATGAGAGCAGCTGCAACGGCGCGCGCTGGGCCAAGCTGCTGCAGCACATCCTGGTTGACAAGACCGCGCGGCATTTCGACATCGATCTTGACGAACTTAAACCCGAAGAATCATGATAGTACTGATTGACAACGGCCACGGGAGCGATACAAAGGGCAAGTGTTCGCCCGATGGCCAGTACCGCGAGTATCGGTTTGCCCGCGAGATAGCCTCGGCGATACGTCAGCGGCTCACGGTGCTGGGCTATGACGCCCGACTGCTTGTGCCGGAGGAGACGGATGTGCCGCTGGCCGAGCGCGTGCGCCGCGTCAACGAGGTATGCGGCCGCTACGGAGCAGACAACGTAATCCTCATATCGATACACTCCAACGCCTCCGGTACCGGGGAGTGGATGCCGGCCAACGGATGGAGCGCTTACACCTCCAAGGGGAAGACCAAGGCCGACGCGCTGGCAACGCTTATCTACAACGAAGCCGTCAAGAACTTTGTCGGCCGAAAGGTGCGCACGGACTACTCCGACGGCGACCCCGACTGGGAGGAAGGCTTCTACATCCTCCGCAAGACCAAGTGTCCGGCAGTTCTGACCGAGAATTTTTTCCACGACAACCGCGAGGATATAGCCTTTATGACTTCTCCGGCAGGGCGTGAGGCGATAGTGTCCACGCACGTCGACGGCATTGTTAACTACATTAAATCCCTGCATCATGCATCCCGCTAAGATGACTACACGCCAGATAATGGCATGGAGATGGGCAGGGCGCGTACTGGTGGCCGTGGTTAGTGTAGCCTTTTGGGCGCTGATTGCGTGGGCGCTGTGCGGATGCCGGTGCCAGCAACCCGCGCCGCACTACAGCCTAAACGCTCCCGCACCTATCGAGACGCACACCACCCGCGAGATACACACTACCTGGATTGACACGCTACTCGTCAGACTGCCGGAGCAGCGCGCTGAGCGGCACACCCCCGATAGCATCTCGCACCTTGAGACCGACGCCGCCGTCAGCGACGCGGCCATACTGCCCGACGGCTCGCTCTACCACAGCCTATCCAACAAGCCGACGCCTATCCCGGTGGCCGTGCCGCTCTCAGCTGACACCATCGAGGTAGAGATTAAGCGCCCGGTGCCATACCCCGTTCCGGCGGAGCTGACGCGCTCCGAGCGGTTTTATCTGCGGTTCGGGAGGGGCGCATGGTGGGCCCTCGTGGGAGCTGTGGCCGGAGGAGCGCTATGGCTGCTCCTACGCCGTATCCGCAAGTAACTATAGCTGAGAACTGACCATTTCAATCTTTGTAGCTTTTTTGTTAATAGGATTTGGATTCTTTCAAATGTGTGCCCGACACCGCCCGCGAGGGTAGTGCCGGGTATTTTATTTGTTCCAAAATTCGGGATAGATGTTAAATTAATGTTAAAGTTGTACCCATATATTGGTACAACAAAATAATTGCGTAACTTAGCATCGTCAAACAAAAAACAGCGGCGCCAGCTGGATAAACTCGGCACAACTACTATGGCAAACGACATTAAAGGCATCAACCGCGACACACGCCAGCGCATCGGCGAAACAATCCGCAATGCCCGCATCGCCAAGAACCTCACGGTTCGCGCCCTCGAAGAAATTACCGGCATCAACAAAAACCAAATTTGCCGCGTAGAGGGTGGCCGGGCAAACGTCACCATCGACACTATCAGTACTCTCGCCGCCGCTCTCAACCTCTCCATCAACCTCACTTCTAACCTTAACGACTCAGCATCCATGACAAACAAACTTTTCAAAACCCGCGTCGACGCTCTTGACTACATAACCCAATATTCCCCCGGCGCTACTACTCGCTCGTCAGTCCTCACCGACAGCTCAGAATACGACGACAGCGAAATGCCAAACTTCCAGTGGCAAGGAGAAACCCCGGCCCTCGACGTTTTCATCGACAAGGATACGTTCGTGACCATAGGATGGTGGGAGGATGGTACCGACTGCTACGAAATTACTGCTGACGGCGAGTCTATCGCCACATACAATAATATCTACGATGCCCGCGAAGCTTTCGACAAAGCGCGCGAGGACGCTTATTGGACCGACGACGAACGCGAGTTCCACATCCTTCGCAATGGCGAGGACATCACCGAATAACCCCTGCAAAGGGGCAGCTCCTTCCCCCCGCGCCCCCGCCATCCCGGCGGGGCGCTTTTTTTGAAAAATATCGAAAATATTTGCTTGAAAATTTGGTTAGTAACGAAATATTTACTACCTTTGTATTGTTCGAAAGAACAAGAGACCATTAAATTGTTTAACATTAAAATCTTCAACAATGACCGACGAAGAATTTAAAAAGGAGGTTCAAGACCTGGTTGACATGCTCAACATCCTCCGCAGAATCAACGACAGGGGCCGAAAACGATGGCTTAAATTTGAAATCCGAAATCAATTGAGGCTCCTGCTCTCTGACTGACCCACAGCCCTCCCCCCTCAGGGGGGAGGGCCTTTAAAAAACTCAAATTATTATGAATCCGAAAATGAACGAAAAACCGGATGCGGTACTCTCTAAGATTAAATTCATGGAGCGTGGCGACCTGCTCCGGGTGCTGAACGGAGCCTATATCGCCGAGCGCTTCTTCGGCAAGTCCGGCAGCTGGTTCAGCCAGAAGCTGAACAACAATATAAAGAATGGAAAGCCGTGTGAATTTACTCCAGAGGAAATCAAGACACTGAGCGATGCGCTACACACAATAGCATTGGAATTACAGGATTTAGCCGACGAGTTGCGTTAAGATTTATAATATCTAAATCTTCGTCGGTCAACGTTCGCAACTCCCGGCCTCCCGCGCCCCCGGCCTCTCTCCGGGGGCGCTTTTTTGTTGCATCCGGAATTGCCTTAAAGAAAAAATAGCCGTTTGGCTATCTTTTTCGCTGAAAAGTTTGTTATTAATAGAAAAATGGCTATCTTTGTATTGTTGAACAACCCAAACCCGCAAAGATGAAATACACTGAACTTCACAGAAAATTCATTAGCAAAGGGTGGAAATTCCACCATGCTGAAGGGAGCCATTACTTTTATATAAAAGATGGCGAGCTATCAGAGCCAATTCCCTACCATGGCGCTAAAGAAATTGGTCGGGGGCTTGCACAAAAGCTTATCAAAAGATATGGGCTTTAAGCCCATATCTTCCCAGTATATTATGCCAATAACCTTAGAATATATGGAAACAATCAACATCGTAATCGAAAAAACCTCCGACTTCTACTCGGGCTACTCCGACAATGTGGACGGAATCTATTGCGCGGGTGATTCTATCGAAGCCGTAATGGCCGACGCCAAAAGCGCCATCGCTCTAATTAAGGAGAATCTACCCGAGGAGCGCTGGCCCGAAGCCATTAAGGGTGAATACACCCTTACCTATCGGCTCGATCCGGTGAGTTTTTTGCGCTACTATTCTCGCTTCTTTTCGCTTGCCGGCCTCGGCCGCATGACGGGCATCAATCCCAAGCAACTCTCCACCTATCTCAACGGCCGCGCCGAGCCGCGCCGCAAACAAATCGACCGCATCAACGACGGCATCCATCGTTTTGCCGCCGAACTCCGCACCGTATCGCTCTAAGGTTGTTCAACAAATTTCATCTTTGAGCGTCCCCGCGCCCCCGGCCTATCCCCGGGGGCGCTTCCGTCCCCGGACGGGCTGCATTTTTTTTCAAAATAAATTACACATCTGTTGTATTTCTCCGGATTTTTTACCAACTTTGTGATGCTAAATCCTCATAAGTGTTAGCCACTTCCGCAGGGCCCCGGTTAACGGCTCGGACATTTCCGGGCATATTTTTTGCCCTTACATATCAGCCCCTATAGCGGCTGCCGTATCCAAATCATTTTCCAGCTCTTCGGAGTGGCAACAATGAGGGTTTAGCGACGGGATATGGCAGCCGTTTTTCTGCCTTAATGCTAAACCCTCATAAGCCATGGCAACAACAACCATCGCACTACCGGCCGCCTCCGGGCGCCGGGCAATCCCGGCCGCTACACGCCTGACGGCCGCTCTCCGCCACATCATTCACCGGATCCACGTGCGCATGCGTGCCGACATGATCCAGGGCCTTTCGGCCCCTAACCCCTGCTATCTCGCGAAAGGAGGTGAGAAATGAACGGACTCACCGAAGACCTCCTCAACGCTGTTGCACGCAACATCGAGCTCAACTGGGAGCTCAAAGGCCGCAACATCTCCTATTTCGTTGAGAAAGTAAAAGAAACGCCTCTGACTCCCAAAGACCTTGACTGGTATATAGACGAACACGGCGAAGACTGCCACGAGGGCGTTAACCGCGTTTTCGCGGCTATCGTCTATGAGGACTTACTCCAGGACAAGAAAGGAGGTGAGAAATGAGAATCGAAGTAGCCGGCGCTCAGATTACCGACACCGTTGTCGACGTTCTCGAGACTCTTCAGACACAGCAGGACGTTGCCAAGCTCTATCTTGATACGCTCGACGAGGTAACGCGCATGGTAATTCTTGACATCTCCGGAGTCGACGAGGAGGATACCAAGGTGCTCGGTCGCCTCCGCACCCTTCAGATGATTCGCCGCGATATCGCCACGCTTGCGACGCCTCCCGACGTCGATCTTCCCGAAAACGACATCCCGACAGCTCAGATATAAGGTTATTTCTGTGCTATAAGCTACGAGAAGGGCGGTGAAGGTTCCAGCTTCACCGCCCCTGTTTTTCTTTTCGGATGGAGGTCAGAGCATGCCGTCGAAGGCGGCGACTCCCTTCACGCGGTCATTTTTGAGTATGTGGGTGTAAATCATGGTGGTAGCGACCGACGTATGGCCCAGTAGCTTCGAAAGCGTTCCCAGGTCTCCGGAATTTTTCTTGTAATACATTGTGGCAAACGTATGCCGTGCCGTTTTGGCACTGACGTTCTTCGTAATACCGGCTATGGACGCCACGCGCTTAATCAGGCGGTTGAATGCCTGGTCGGTGGGTAGATTTCGGAAAAGGTTGCCGCGTTTGCGTCCCTCGCTGAAATATTCAATCAGTTTTGCCGCTGGACCGGATACCGGGACGCTTACCTGGGTGCGGGTCTTGATGCGGGTATAGTGGATTTCGCCTCCGAAAATTTGCTCGTGGCGAAGAAGCCGGGCATCGGTAATGTGCATTCCGGTGAATGCCATGAAGAGGAAGAACCGGAGTGCTACAATCTCATTGTCGTTGAGCTTGGCCGAGTCGTAGAGGGCTATCATTTTGTTAAGCTCCTCCTCGGTGAGGAAGCTGACGACAGGCCGGGAGGACGGAAGCCTATACCCCTCGAAAGGGTTGCTCTGGAGGAGTCCGGCGCGGATGGCGGCGAACAGGTGCATCCGGATTACGCTCATGTTCTTTCGGATTGTACCGGGACTGTTTCCGAGTTCGTCGCGTAGATGAGCGGCGTAGACGCGCAGCCAGTCAGGAGTTATATCCCTTAGTCGTAGAGAACTATTGTACTGACGGAGTTTCTTTAATGCCGCTTTGTGATGGCGGACCGTCTGCGGCTGCATGGCGGGCGATATTTCCCTGAGGTGGCGGGCGGCGAAATCGTTATAGTTCTGGGCATCAGCGCGGTCGTGATATGTAGCCAGAAAGCCTTCTTTGGTGAGGTGATCGCCCAGCAAGCGGGCTTTTACAAGTATTTCAGTGATATGAGCAAGTGTGTTGGCAATAATCAGATTTTTGTCGCGAGCCTCCGGAGAGTTGCCTTTTACCCGTTCTTTTGCGGCGTCCCATTCTTTATTGGTTACTGAAATATCGAGGGGGATACGGATTTTCTGCCGTTCCAGGAATAGCACAATGTAGAGTGCTGCCGTGCCGTCGGCCTTCTCGTAGTCGTTGCGGCGCTTTATGGTTACTTTCGCCATTCGGTTGTGTCATTTATTTTGCGGGCAAAATTGCAACATATTGATAGTCAAATATCATCTGTGCCTACAATTGTGCCTACAACTGTTAGTAAAATGATCACCTGCGGGCGTAAGTAAATCGCTGATAATCGGTTATTTATACCAATAGCCCGAAGGTTCCGGGCTATTCTTCGAGGTACCAAGCGGAATCGAACCGCTGTAGACGGTTTTGCAGACCGTTACCTAACCACTCGGCCATGGTACCTTGCTTTTGCGTTGCAAAGGTATGAATTTTTTTTGACTTGAGCAAATTCGGAGGGTGGAAATTTTGAAGGAAATGTGAGCGCAAGTGAGAAGCCGAGGGTAGAGCAACGAGGAGTGAGAGTGAAAGGGGTGAAAGTGGTGGGCGGATTCAGGCGTTTTCCTTGATCAGACCGCGTCGGAAGCAGGCGAGCAGGCGCATGAGGTCGTCGACTTGACGGGCAAGCTGGCGCCCTTTGTCGGTGTCGCGCACTTTGAGGCGATGGGCCTTGAATTCGCTCAACACTGTGTTGGAAATAATGTCCTGTCCCTCTTCGATGGCTTTCTGCTGCGATTCGAAGGGCTCATGCTGCACGAGCTGGAAGCCGCGGGAATGATACACGAGCGTATAACCCGCTATGCCGGTCTCCGTCTGGTATGCTTTGGAGAAGCCGCCGTCGATTACGAGGAGTTTACCTCCGGCTTTTACGGGATGCTCGCCTTTGCGGATTTTCACAGGCACGTGGCCGTTAATTATATGTGACCCTTCGGTAGGAAGTCCGAATTCGGTGAGGATGGCGTCGCATACAGCCGGATTGTCGTTCAGCACGTAGTAGTTTCCTTTTTTCTCTTCATGGGTGCTTTTGTCGGCGATGAGGTAGCGCTCGAATGTGGCCATCTTTGCTTTGTCGAAGAGTGGGGAATTGGGCCCGCACCAAAGATACCACATGTAGTCGACTTCGTAGGCGTTGTCCTGGTCGTCGTCGGCCACGCAGGCCGCCTGCACGAGAGCATTCAGTCGGTCGAGGAGGGCTTTGCCGCTATAGGCGTTTCCTGCAACGTTAACTGCCAGGAACGAGCCATCGGCTTTTAGAGGCACCGAGGCGTGGAAGAGCAGATTGTTGTTGCGTGAGAGGTATAGCGAGCCGTGCTGAAGGAGGAAGTTGATGTGCTTCTGTAGTTTTTCGCTGTTTGTGAAATTGTTGTGGAAGGAAGCTACGATGTTTGCTTCGGCGTCGGTGAGGCGGTATGGATCGGCGGGGTCGACGGTCGGGAAAAATGTGTCGGTAAGTGGGTAAGTGCGTCCGTCGAGTAATACGGTGCCTTTTGCACGGTCTATTTTGTCGAGTAGCAGGCGGTCGGTCATGCCGAAGTCGAGACGTCGCTTCACTATCTGCCCTTCGAGCTTCCACTGAATCACGCTGATAGCCTTGTGCATCTGAGCCATGATGTGGATTTCGCGGTCGGTGTAGATGCGTTTGGAGAATTTGATGCGGGGCATGTAGGGGGTGACATCCGCCTCGGCATAGACGTCCATGGCGAATGTGGCCAGCGGGAGGAGGTTCACGCCGTAGCCTTCTTCGAGGGTTTCGAGATTGCCGTAGCGCAGCGAGATGCGGAGTACGTTGGCTATTGAGGCGTCGTTGCCGGCGAATGCGCCCATCCAGAGGATATCGTGGTTGCCCCACTGCACGTCGACATTATGGTAGTTGCAGAGTGTGTCCATGATGATGTGAGCTCCGGGCCCGCGGTCGTAAATGTCTCCCACGATGTGGAGGCTGTCGATGGCAAGACGCTGTATGAGCTCGCACATGGCTATGATGAAGTCGTCGGCACGCCGTGTGGCGATTATCGTAGAGATAATCTGGTTGAAGTAGGCGTGTTTGTTGGCGTCTGCGGCCGTCTCGTGAAGGAGTTCCTGGATAATATAGCTGAAAGCCTTCGGGAGAGCCTTGTTTACTTTGGATCGGGTGTATTTCGATGATACGTTCTGAGCCACTTTCACCAGGCGGTTGAGGGTGATTTCATACCATTCGGTCATGTCTGTCTCCTTTTGTCGTACAAGGCGGAGTTTCTCGTGGGGGTAGTAGATAAGTGTACACAGGTCTTTCAGGTCCGCGTCGCGCAGAGTATTGCCGAAAATTTCCGTAACCTTGCGTTTTACGGTGCCGGAGGCGTTTTTTAGCACGTGCTGGAAGGCCTCGCTCTCACCGTGGAGGTCTGTGAGGAAGTGCTCCGTGCCTTTGGGAAGGTCGAGAATGGCTTCGAGATTGATTACCTCTGTGCTGGCCGAGGCGATGTCGGGAAAGGAACGGGCCAGGAGGCGGAGATAGCGCAGATCGGCCATGAGGTCGACGGTGGGATAATGGATGTGTTCGGTCATCGTGTGCGGATAGGATTGACTGTGGCCGGAGCTTTTCGGAGCCCGACGGCTTACAAATTTAGGTATTTCTGCGGTTAAAACAATCGAAAGAGTCGGTTTAGTGGAGTTTTGGGTAGGAAATGAGGGGATAGAGGTTTGTGGGATAGGCAGGAAAGGGGTAAATTTGCGGCAAACATAAGTGAATTTGCAGCCCGAGAAGCGAATGTATTCAGGGTCTGCGTGTTTGTTTAACCTGCTAAACCGTTTAGGAACAATGATGAAGACCAATAGCTCGTTGTTGCTGCTTTTATCGGCTTTGACTTTAAATTTCAATTGTATGGCCAACGATTCAAAGGGCGCCACTGGCGCCGACGGAATTACCCGTCCACAGCGGGCAGCAGTGAAAGTGGTGCAGACGGCCGGGCGCACGGCTCTGGGCGATTTTGCTCCTGAGTTCGCCCACCTTAACGACGACATTCTTTTCGGTGAGGTCTGGAGCCGTAACGACCTTCTTTCACTTCGCGACCGCAGTATGGTTACTATGACTGCGCTCATTGCACAGGGAATCACCGACAGCTCGCTGCTGCATCATCTGCAGAATGCCAAGGCAAACGGCATATCCCGCACAGAGGCAGCTGAGATAATTACCCACGTGGCTTTCTACGCCGGATGGCCCAAGGCCTGGGCGGCTTTCCGTCTGGCCAAAGACGTATGGGCCGACGACATCAAGGGCGACGATGCCAAGGCCGAGTTTGCACGAAGCATGATTTTCCCTATAGGCGAGCCCAATACGGCTTACGCCAAGTATTTCACCGGCAACAGCTATCTGGCGCAGGTGTCGACCGAGCAGATACCCTTTGCCAACGTGACTTTTGAGCCGGGATGCCGCAACAACTGGCATATCCACAAGGCCTCGGAGGGAGGTGGACAGATGCTCGTAGGTGTTGCCGGCCGCGGATGGTATCAGGAAGAGGGTAAACCCGCTGTGGAGATTCTACCCGGCACTGTTATCCACATTCCCGCCAACGTGAAGCACTGGCATGGTGCAGCTGCTGATAGTTGGTTTGCTCATCTCGCTTTTTCGGTTCCCGGAGAGGACGCTACCACTGAATGGCTTGAGCCTGTTAGCGAGGAAGAATACAAAAAGCTTTGATTGAACGATTGATCGGAGATTATCTCTATTAATCAGGAGTTATCAGGATTTATCCCGAAATAAATAAGGCGGCGCTTCGCATCGAGCGAGGCGCCGCCTTGGCTATTGATTGTTGGGGTTATTTCAGTACTATCTTCGAGGCGACGGTTGTTCCGTCGGCGAGTGTTGCTGTGGCGATGTAGATGCCTGGTGCAAGGTGGGCGATGCCCATGGCGTTGCCTTCCACGGAACCGCATAGGGCGCCGTTGGCGCTGTGGAGCGCGATGGCTACGGTCGAGGCGCAGGTAGTTGAGAGCGTGCCGTCGGCTACGATGAAGCGCACTGCGTCGTTGCCGTCGAGGCTGATGGCGCCTACGCCGAGGCTCTTGTCGGGTGTGCCGTGGAGCTCGATATAGCTCTTGGGAGCGCCTTCGGAGGAGAGTTCAACGAAGCCGGTGTGCATTTCTTCGACAGCGCTGGCAAATGTTACCGTGAATTTACCGCCTTCCTTGGGGAGCTCGGTTTCGGAGAGGGTGTATGCCGATGCGTGGGAGCCCACCATCTTGAGCCCGATGGGACCTGTGAGGTTGAGACCTGTGACCTCGAATTCACGGGCATAGGTGGCGCCGGGTGCTACGGCGAATTCGTGGAGCTTCTCAACGGGACGGATGAATGGAATGTCCTGTCGGCCCCAGGCTACGTCGTCGACATACCAGATTACGGAGGAGTTCTTGCCGCGTAAGCTCTGGAAATTGAAGGCGAACCACATCACGTCGGGCAGATCAAGCCCGTCGAGGTCGACGATGTATTCGTTCCATGTGCGGTCGGCGTCGGAGCCGGTGGGTATTTCGATGCCGAATGAGCCTGCGAGCACTTCCTGACCGTCGCGCTCGAGGTACCACACGTTGAGCGGGTCGATAGGAGTCTCGTCGCTTAGGTTCTGACCCATGGCGCGGAAGGTGAGGAACTTGGCCGTGGTGTTCTTATAGTCTACTGCAGGCGAGATGAGTGTCATCATTGCCGGGGTATCGTCGGTGGCGAAGAAGTCGTAGGCTGTAACCTTGGCGGCGCGATTCACTGCGTCGACGCCGTCGGTGGATGTGGAACCGTCGGCCTTAAAGGCCATGCCCCACCATGCGCGGGTGCCTTCGTTGGCAACGTTGAGCCAGCCTTCGGCCTGGAAGGGTTTGTTGGGTACGGCTGTCTCCATGTCTTCCACAAAGTAGGTAACCGGGTTAAGGTCGCTCAGGTCGTCGAGCGAGTCGCCTTCAGGATCGGTAGGCTGTGTGCCCTGTCCGGTTGCCACGCCCTTGAGGGGGATTACGACGGTATTGCCGCCGGGGGCGGAGAGCTCGAGCTCGTCGGTGAACGTTCCTGCAGCCTTGGGCGAGAAGGTGATTGTAAGGTTGGTGGAAGCGTTCTTAAGCAGCGACGTGGAGTTGAGCAGGAAAGCGCCGGAGCCTTTGGTGAGGCGGGCGTTCCCGTAGTCGGCCATGTTGGCGGTAGTTACTGCGAGCGTCTGACTTACGGGCTTGCCGACCTCGGCTGTGAATTCGGTGATTGTCGAGGCGTCGGCGCTCACCAGCGGAGGATTGGTCGGGTCGATTGCTACAGCTGAGAGGGCGAAGCTCTGGCTGAGCTCAGTGGGAGTGGCGTCGAAGAGCAGATTGGCGGTGTGCTTGCCTACGGCCGTCGGTGTGTAGATTACGTTGACGGTGTAAGTGGCGGTTCCGGCGGGAATCTCCTCGGTGTCGATGGCAAACATTGCCCGGTTGGCGCCCGAGAGGTATATCTGGGCTGCACGCTCAAGGTTGCTTGCGTCTACGGTAAGGCGTGCGAAGGGGTAGGTGGTGCCTATTTCAGCGTAAGCCTGGGAGTAAAGCTTCTCTACAGTGATGTCAAGCGCGGGAGCTGCGGGATCGGGCATTTCGACATCGGATGCCGAGCGTGGCCGCAGGGTAACGGCTTTGGGGGAGAAACTGATGCCGGCCACCGATGAGGCTTTCTGAGGTACTGTCATGCCGATGAGGTCGGAGCCGGGGAACGGCATAACATTCACTGTGGTTTCGCCGGATTTCCCCTGAACGGTCTTGGCGGCGAAGGTCTGGCCGTCGGCCACGTTGGCGAATTCAACCTCGCTGTCGAGTTTAACCAGGCGGAAAATGTAGGTCTCCGGGTCGCGGGCCAGTTCGGCAGCGCTGATTTCGAGCGGCTCTTTGGCAGTGCCCTCGGTTACAGTCATCGAAGAGAACATCGGCACGAATACGTTGGCCGAAGTCGTTTCGTCCTGGATTACGAGGCCGTGGAGGCCTTTAATTTTGTCGTTGATTTTCAGGTCGTAAGGGGTTTCAAACAACCCGAAGTCGAAACAGATGCCACCGCTCATATCCTGAGCGTATACGCGGTTGGTGCTTGCATCAATATGGGTGACAGTCGCTCCGATGCCGTCGTAGTAGAATGCTTCGGCGCCGTCACCTGCCTGATTCTGTACGGCAAGTGAGTTCTGGAGCGTCTTGACGGCAACCACAGTGCCGGAAAGCGGAATAGTCACGTCGGCTGCGCCGTCGGCTTTGAGCGTGAGTGTTGCAGCCTTTTCGCCGGCAGTTTTGGCAGTAAGCTTCACTGTGACGATGGCGCCGTCCTCGCTCATGGCCTCATCGGCTGAAATAGTCGAGGGTGTTACGGTGAAGTCAGTCGAGCTGACCGAAGCCGATACGGCACCGGTCAGCTTCTCACCCTTGACGGTGACAATCAGTTCGGCCGGGAGGAACTGATAGGTGGGATCGAAAGCGAGTTCAGTCTTGTCGGTCGTGATGGCGGCGTCGGTTGGCTGCGGGTCCGGGTTTACGGGTTCATCCTGGTCACCGAAAAGCTCAGCCCAGGTGGTGGCCACGCGGATGGCATCGTACTGAACCTTGGCGCCGTTTTTGCCGCCGTTGCCGCCCTGGCGGAATTCAATACCGATCAGGCCGTTGGTGGCCGATGCATCGGCTGCAGAACTGATTGTGGCATCAGCATTCTGTGGCTCGGCCTTCATGTCGGGGTTTAGCCAAAGCGAGCAGATGTCGTTTGTCGTTCCGTCTACAAATTCATATTTCAGGACTACCAAATAGGTTTTGCCGGTTTCAAGAGTTGCGTCGGCATATGTGCCGGTACTCCCGTTTTTGCTTACGCCGATTTGATAGTGGGTCGCATCGGTGGCTTTAGTAAAGATACGGCATTTTTCATCACCGCTCTTTCCTGCCAGACCGGCGTTAGTCTTGCTTAGACCAACGAAAGCAAATGAGTAGGAATCGTCTCCGGGTGTAGTAACATTAATCAGAAGGGAGGCATATACCGTTCCGGAGTTGATGCGGTCGTCGTTGTAGTTACCCCAGGGAAGGTATGCGCATTCGCTCGAAGACGAACCGGGGATGAGGTTGGCAACCAGCCCGGTTGCTTCTTGATACCCTTCGTAAGCGAGTGGGGATGCGGTAAGCTGGATGGGGTCGCCGGTACGAGTCATGTACTGTAGCCAGCCGCCGTTGCCGAGGAGGTTGCCAGCGGGATAGTCGAAGTTTTCGGTAAGCAGAAGCTTGGCCGATGCGGGCGGTGCCGCGGCGGCGAGCAGGAGAAGGCCTGCAGCCGCAACTTGGTAGATTTTCTTCATACTTGGAAGTTGAATTATGTGATAATGTGTGAAGTGGCGGTTAATTGGCTGCCTGATTCGCTGATTGATTTGCTGTGCGCTTATCGACAAAATGACGGGCCGTCCGCGATTTGGGCACCCTTTTTGACGATTGATTGACGAATTCAGTTGCAAATAGTCTGCAAATATAGCAAATAAATGCCATAGCCGCAAGCGCATGCTCATAGCCGGTTGGCTGGCTCAGGAGTTATCTCGATTATTGCCGGTTGAGAGTGGAGAGGGACCGATTTAATGCGATATATAGCGACGAAACCGAGTTGAAATCTAAAAAAATGCGAAAAATTATGGATTTGCAATGAAAAATTTAATACCTTTGTGTTGTAAAACATAATCTTGCAGTTATGTTGCTCAACCGAAAGCATTATCATGATTAAGGAAACTCTGGAAAAGGTTCTAAGCAAAGACATGTCGGAAATCTGGACCGTGCTCGACAGCGATGAGAAGCGCCGGATTATAGATGCCTTTGTGATTCATAATTTCAAGAAAAACCAGATGATCTATGCCGAAGGAGAGGAGCCGGAATATCTCTGGTGCCTTCTTCAGGGTAAGGTCAAGAAATATAAGGACGGCGTAGGCGGCCGCGTGCAGATTCTGCGCCTTATCCGCTCGGTGGAATATTTCGGTTACCGCGCTTATTTTGCCGAGGAACGCTATAATTCGTCGGCTGCTGCTTTCGAGCCGTCGGTAGTCGGAACGCTTCCGATGACGCTTGTGGTCGACATGATCAACCGGAATTCCCGCCTGGCGTGGTTTTTCATCCATGAGCTCAGCCGTAATCTCGGAGGCTCCGATACTAAGATCGTGAACCTTACGCAAAAGCACATACGCGGACGCCTTGCCGAGGCGCTTATAGTGCTCCGCGACCATTACGGCTTTGAGGACGACAACCAGACGCTTCGCATCTACATGGCCCGCGAGGATCTCGCCAATCTTTCGAACATGACTACGTCCAATGCAATCCGCACCCTTTCAGGTTTTGTATCCGAAAAGCTGATTACCGTCGATGGTCGTAAGATTTGTATTCTCAACGAGCCTATGCTCCGCAAAATCTCCAAATTCGGCTGATAATTTAAGACGATATTGAAGGGCGACTTCCCCAATCGCGGGGAAGCCGCCCTTTCTTCATCCATTTGGCTTTACGCTGAATCCTGAGGCTCCCGCGCGGGTGCCTGCGGTCAGATGGCGTTGGACTGGTAGAACAGAAGGATTCGGTGGCGCAGGAGGTATTCGTAGTGGGCCTGGATGGAGTTGACCTCCGTGCGGAAGAGATTGTTTTTGGCAATCTCGAATTCGGCGGGAGTGGCGCGTCCGAGATTGTATTTCTCCTGCGTTGCGGCAAACGACTGACGTGTTTTTTCAAGTGTCTCGAGCGACGTAAAATATTTGTCGCGGGCGCCGCGGGCCTGGTAGTAGGCCAGCTGAATGGTGCGGAACAGTTCGGTCTGCGTCTGGTCGAGCTGGAGCTCCGCCTGAAGTTTCTGAATACGCGCGCGGCGCACGGAGTTGCGTGTCGAGAAGGCGTTGAAAATGGGTATCTGCAGCGAGAAGCCTACGTAGGTAGAGTAGTTATGGCGCATCTGCTCGCCGAAGGTCTCGCTCTGCATGCCGCTCACGGTATAGTAGCTTGATCCTACGTTGGCGCCGAAACTGAGCGTCGGGAGATAGCCCGACTTTGCCAGCGAGATGTTGCGCTCGGCCACTTTGATGCCCTGGCGCGATGCGAGGATGGAGTTGTTGTGAAGCAGGGCGGCGTTGAATACGGCATCGGCCGTAGGCACTATCGGTTCGCCTTCTTCAAGCGGAAGAACGTCGAACCCTTCGGCCGAGGGGAGCTGGAGGAGATTGGCAAGCTCAACGATGGCGGTCTGGACGTCGTTTTCGGAAGTTACGACGGTAAGGCGGTCCTGCGCGGCTTGCGATTCTGCGTCAAAGAGGTCTGCTTCGGGCACTTTCCCGGCCTCCACGAGAGCGCGCTGGCGCTCTACCTCATAGGCTGAGTGGGCGCTTTGCGAGCGGGCACTGGCGAGGACTTCCTTAGCGTAAAGCACCTGAAGGTACTGGCTCACCACGTTGAGCGTAACGTTGTCTTTTGCGGCCTCGAAGTCGAGCAGCAGCTTGGCTAGATTGGCTTTTGCCACGCTCAGCTGCCTGACAGCGCTGAGGCCCTGGAAAAGGGGCAGATTCATCGCAGCCCCCCACTGAAAATTGCTGGTATTGCGGTCGGCGTAGGTGTTGGCGGCGGTGAGGCCGCGGCCGAAACTCCAGCTCTGGCCTGCCGAGGCGCTGACGTTGGGGAGGAAGCGGTCTTTGGCCTCGGTCTCGCTCAGTTCGCCTGAGAGGACTTCGAGCTGGGCGGAGCGTACCTGCAGGTTGTGGTCGATGGCGTAGGCCACACATTGGTCGAGACCCCACGTCTCGGCCGAGGCGCCCAGGGCGCCGCATACCATGGCGACTGCTGATATGAGGATGGTTTTCATCTTGTTTTCTAAGCTGATTATATTTTTAGCAATCACTTAATCACTTCTTTGCTTCGGAGCCACGCAGGCGCGTTTCCGGCTTGAATTCGGGCGAGAGGAGCTGCACGTTGATACCGTCGGACACGCCGGTCTTGATGGCCGTGCGCTCGAATTGCTGGGTGGGCTGCTCGGACTTGAGCACGTAGACGAAAGCACTGTCGGCAACGTATTCCACTACGCTCTCGGGGAGTGCCATAACAGAGTCGGCGCGCTCCAGAATCACGGTAGCGTTGGCGCTGTAGCCGGCACGGAGTTTGGCGGAATCGGCTCCGCGCAGTGCGGCTTTCACCTCGAAGGTGTTTGTGCCGTTTTCATCGGTTGCCATCGGAGCGATTTTCTCGATTACTGCTTCATAATCTGAACCGCTTACCGCGCCTACGGAGATACGCACGTTCATCCCCTCGCTTAGCAGGTCGACTTCAGTTTCGTCGACTTTTCCTTTGAAAAGCAGGTCGGTCATATCGGCCACTTTGGCTACTGTAGTACCGTCGTTGAATGTATTGGCCTGAATTACGGAGCTTCCGACCTTCACAGGAACTTCGAGTACGACGCCGGTTACGGTAGAACGTACCAGCGTATTGGAACTCTGGGCGTTGGCTGCCGATACGCCGTCGCGAACGATTGTCAGCTGGTCCTCGGCCTGGGCGAGTTCGGCTTTGGCGCGCTCGTAGGCGGCCAGATCGCTTTCGTATTTCTCGCGGCTCTCATATTTTTTGTCGTAGAGCGAACGGGTGCGTTCGTAGGTCTGTCGTGCTTCGTCGAGCGAGATTCGGGCCACCTCGACGCGGTTGCGTGCTGACGACAGCTGCGTTTCTTCAGGCACAATCTTGATTTTGGCGATAATATCGCCCGCGGCCACATGGTCGCCGGCCTCGACAAGCACCTCAGAGATGATGCCTGAAATCTGGGGCTTGATTTCAATTTCGTCGCGCGGCTCGATTTTGCCGGTGAGCACCGATGTGCGTTCTATGGTCTCGGTTGTGGGGCTTACCAGGTCGTAGACCGTCTCCTTGGGCTTGGAGTTGAGGTAGAGGTAGACGAAGGTGCCTACGAAAACGGCTGCCACAAGCACCCACAGGAGGATTTTGAATAGCTTTTTCATTGCTGTTGAAAGTTGGGCTGTATGGTTGTTATTTTTCTGTTTATTTGTCGTTGAGAGCCTCGATCGGCTTGATGCGCATGGCCTTGGTGGCGGGAATCAGTCCGGCCAGCGTTCCGAGTGTGGCGAAGGTTATCATTATTACCGCAGCCTGCCCCAGAGTCATCTGGAATCCGGCGTCGGCAGCCTCGGGAGTGGCGGTGAGAGTCTGTGCCACCCAGAGGCCGAGCGTAGCGAAGCATATCCCGGCCAGACCGGCCACGGCCGTGAGCATCATTCCTTCGGAGAGTATCTGCATCACTATGTCGAGAGGTTTGGCACCTATGGCGCGGCGTATGCCTATCTCCTGGGTGCGTTCCTTGACGATAACCCACATTATGTTGCCGATGCCGATTACGCCCGCCAGGAGCGTGCTGACGCCTATGAATAGAGCAAGCAGCGAGAGTCCGTGGAAAAGGTTGTCGACCATTTCGAACTGTTCGGAGATATCCATCACGCGCATGGCAGCCTCGTCGGTGGGGGATATGTAGTGGCGAGTATAAATCATATGGCGCATGCGCGGAATAAGAGGTGCGATTTTCACTCCGTCGTCGGCCACGAGCATCAGTGCATCGATGGTGTCGCCGCGTTTGAAGGCCCGGCGGAAGGTGGATGCGGGGATACATACCGACTCGTCAAGGCGGTTGCCTCCCATGGTTATTTCGTTGGTCTGGCCCACGATACCAACTATGGTGTAGCTGATGCCGTTTACCTGGATGTGCTCTCCCAGCGGCGAGGGATTGCCGGGATAGAGCTCATTGGCTACCTTGCGCCCTACGGCGGCCACTTTGCGGCCTTTGGCCACATCAGCCTCATTGATGAATCGACCGGAATATACAGCCGGCAGCATCACCTCGGCGTAGTCGGGCTCCACGCCATAGACCGATCCGGAGAGCGAGAACCGCCCGTTGCGGAAACTCACGCCCCAGTGGGAGTAGTTGGGTGTTATCACTTTTATTCCCTGCAGCCCCTGGCGCATGCGCTCAAGGTCTGTGACGTCGAGATCCCAGGCGCGGCGCTTGGCATGCCCGTGGTAAGGCTCGGTGGTACGCTCGGTCCACATTATGGCGCTGTTTGTCGCGAAACCGTCGAAGTTGCGCATCAGCAGCCCCTTTGCTCCTCGGGCACCCCCGAGCAGAAGAGCGAGCATGGCTGTGCCCCAGAATATACCGAATCCGGTAAGAAATGTGCGCGTTTTATTACGTGCGAGCGTGGCTCCTATCTCCTTCCAGTTGTCGGTGTCGAAAAGCAGTATATGCATTTTGTTTCGGTCAGAATGATAGCGGTTGGTTTATTCGTCGCGGAGGGCCTCCACGGGTTTTACTTTCAGCGATTTCAGCGCGGGAAATAGTCCGGCCAGAGCACCTGCCAGAATCAGGACGACCGTAACCTGCACGGCAATCGAAAGGTCCACATGGGGATGGGTCATGAAGTCGGATTCGCCAAACAGCGCGTCGACAACGCCCGTGGCCGCAGAGCCGAGCACTATGCCTATGTACCCGAAAAGAGTTGTTATGGCTATGCTCTCGGCCATAATCTGCGTAAGGATACTGCGGGGTTTTGCGCCTATGGCACGACGGATGCCTATCTCATGTGTGCGCTCGCGTACGCTCACAAACATTATGTTGCTTATACCGACTACGCCGCTCAGCAGCGTGAGTAGCCCCAGTATCCATATGCTGGCGTTGAGGATGTTCATGGCCTGAAGGCCTTTCATTCCCTGAGAGAACTGATTCCATATCCATACGGCGCTGGTATCGTCGGGATCGAAATCGTGGGCGGCTGCAAGCGTGCGCCGCACGTCGGCTTCCACCTGGTCTCCCTGATCGGCGGTCTCCACGTTGTGGAGCATTACGCTCATCGAGCCGAGGTCGTCGTCGTTGCCCGCGAGCATGCGGGCAGTGGAGAACGGGATGTAGATTTCACGGCCCCAGCGCGAGGTGTAAATGCCCACAACCTTGAAGCTAAGACCCGATATGCGCAGCTGTTTCCCCAGAGCTTCGTCGCTGTCGGGCAATCCGAGAGAGGTGGCGTCGTCCTTCGAAAGAACTATTACTTTGGCGCGGGCGGCCATATCCTTGTCGTTGATAAAGCGGCCGCGTTCCATTGTCATCTCGTCGCGGAGCTTCAGTTGTGAAGGGTATACGCCCGTGTAGCTTGAAGTAATCGATTTAGTGCCATAGGAAATTGTGTCGGTGGGACCATAGATTGTGGATGTGACCTCGCGCACGGTCGAGCGGTTTTCGTCGGCCACGCGGTCCAGGTCGGCGCTCTTGAGCGGGATGTAACGCCCCTCGCGATAGCCGTGGTATGGTTTAGAGGTGCGACCGGGCCACACATTTATTTTCTGTGAGCCGGGAGTCATCGCATGCTCACGGAATGACCCTGTCACGCCGTTGCCCACTCCGAGCAGCACGATAAGCATGAAGATACCCCATGCCACGGCGAAGCCCGTAAGGGCCGTGCGCAGCTTGTTGTGGCGTAGCGTCTGGAGTATTTCGGATATGAGGTCGAACATTGATTGGAATATTCTTGATTGGAAGCCTGTTGTGAGAGTAATTTAAAGCGTCGGTTCAACTTGGTCGACAATGCGGCCGTCGCTTATGCGAATCAGGCGGTCGGTCTGCGCGCCTACACCGGGATCATGGGTCACGATTACCACGGTCATTCCCTCCACTCGGTTTAGTTCACGGAATACCTGCATGACTTCCTTCGATGTGGAGCTGTCTAAAGCGCCTGTAGGCTCGTCGGCGAGTATAATCGAGGGTTTTGTGATAAGTGCGCGGGCAATGGAGACTCGCTGTTTCTGACCGCCCGAGAGCTCTCCGGGCAGATGGTGTGCACGGTCGGCAAGCCCCATGCGTTCCAATTGCTCCATGGCCATCTGGTTGCGTTTGCGGCGCCCCACACCCTGGTAGAATAGCGGTAGGGCCACGTTCTCCACGGCGTTCTTGTAGTTGATGAGGTTGAAACTCTGGAACACGAAGCCAATCATACGATTGCGGTAGTCGGCGGCACGGTTTTCGCTGAGGTTCTTTATCAGGGTGCCGTCGAGGCGGTATTCGCCCGAATCGTAGTTGTCGAGTATGCCGAGAATGTTGAGTAGGGTGGATTTGCCGGATCCCGAGGCGCCCATGATCGATACCAGCTCGCCTCGCTCTATTTCGAGGTTGATATCCTTGAGCACGTGGAGCGGAACGATGCCCGGATACGTCTTGTTTACATCCCGTAGTCGTATCATTGATGTGATATTATTTTAATATTTTTATCTGAAACACTTTTTAGACGCACCTTCTTTGTATAAGGTTGCACCGGAGTTGAAAACTTTTTTGTATTTGCGGATTATCGGGGCTTATCGGGGCCGGAAACGATTGTGGACATTGTAGTGAATGTGGTAAAGTGAATAGTACAAACGCCCCCGGAAAATACCGGGGGCGTTCTCATAGTTTAATCAGAATAAATCATCTGGGCAATCGCTATACTATATCAGTCGAGATTGGTGTTATAGCGGTGCCAGTCGGCGATTTTGGGAAGAATGCCCATCTCAATCACCTCGTCGCGGAGCTTGCAGAGATGCTGGTAGCTCTTTTCAAGTTCTTTCTGCTCCTCGGGGGTGCCACCGAGCGGTTTCACTGTCACGCCGTTTTTATCGATAGTGGTCTCCATGGCCATCATGATATGGCGGAAGCGGTCGTTGTCTACGTAGGCGCCTGCAGGCCAGCGGAATGGTTTGCCGCCCATGGCTGCGGCTATCATCTCGATGGAGAGGTAAGCCGGGCTCTGGAACGACGAGCGTCCGCGCAAGTCGATGATGTTTTTGCCACCCTGTACCACTTTCTGGCGGATGACCTCCCAGTCGGCCAGGGGAAGGGTGCCGTTGTCGATAAGCTCTTTCAGAGGTTTCCCCTTGATTGCTGCCGTCGACTCGAACACAGCCATTTGCTCGCCGTGGCCACCATAGGTGCGGGCGCCTGTCACGTCGTCCTCGGTCACATTGAAGTATTTTGCAAGTTCGGAGCGCAGACGGGTGGAGTCGAGCGCGGCGAGGGTCGACACGCACGAAGGTTTCACCCCGGAGTAAACCAGCGTGATGAGGCCCGTGATGTCGGCGGGATTGAACACTACCACAATATGTTTCACCTCGGGGCAGTATTTCTTCACGTTCTCGCCGAACTCCTTGGCTATCTCGGCATTTCCTTTCAGGAGGTCTTCGCGGGTCATTCCGGCCTTGCGGGCTGCACCGCCGCTCGAAACTACATATGATGCACCGGTAAGCGCCTCGGCCACGTCGGATGTGTATGTGAGGTTCATTCCCTCGAAGCCGCAGTGGCGCATCTCTTCATACACTCCTTCGAGCGCCGGAGCGTAGGGATCGTAGAGGCAGATGTTGGGGGTGAGTTTCATCATCATTGCCGTCTGGGCCATGTTCGACCCGATCATACCGGCTGCACCCACGATGGTGAGTTTTTCGTTTGTAAGGAATTCCATAATAGATATAGAGTTATTTAGTTGGTTGGTGTCTTATATAACATATGCAGTTGGCCGTAGGTTTGGCCGCCCGTCTATTTCAGTCGACGCAAATATAATGAATCATTGCGGTTTTATGTCTTTTTAACCCAACTTTTTCTTTTCTTCGCTCATTATATTAATAAAAATTTACCGTTGTGATAACAAGAAAACTCCTCTCCGCTTTCCTGGCCGTGGCTCTCGTGATCGGCATTTCTTTCGGGGCTCTTTCGATTGACCTCGATAATCTCGACGGAGACCCGGCATTTGAGAAGGCTGTGGAGATAATCAAGAAATATGAAACGCTCCACAAGGCCTCGAACTGGCCATATATAGGCTACGGGCACCGTGTGCTTCCTGGTGAAAACTATAAAAAAGGTGTAGTACTCGGGCAGGCTGATGCCGAGGCTCTTCTGCGTAAGGATCTACGCAAATATGTTCGTACTTTCAGTCAGTACGGCGATAAGGCTTTGCTGCTTGGTGTACTTGCTTACAATATCGGTCCCAACGCCGTAAAGAAGTCAAAGGTATCAACCCTGATCAAGGGAACTTCGGTGGCGGCGCTACGTGAGGCTTATGTGGCTCACTGCCGATATAAGGGAAAATCTCATCCTCAGATTCGACAGCGGAGAATTGAGGAATTTGACACGCTCTACAAAATGGTGACCAAAAATGGCTAAAACTATTGCTTTAAAATTTATGGCTATGTTCTTTAAACGCAGCATATTCCCTGTTACTGTTACATTGCTCGCGGCGGTTGCCGTTAGTTCGTGTGGCCGTCGGGAAAAACATGAAACAGATTCAGCCGATATGAAGGAGCTTCGGGACTCGGCGGCCGCCGACGCGCCGCTGGAATGGCCCGAGCGCGCAGAAGCGCTCAAGGGTATCGTCGCTCTTGAACACCATATGTCGTCGGGTAACGCCAAGGCTTTTGCCGCCGACTGCAGCTATCCCATAGAGCGTCCCTATCCCCTCCGAAACATAGCCGACTCGGCCGAGATGGAGACATATTTTCCTTTGATGATCGACGACTCGCTGAAAACCGCCGTTCGCAACGCCCAGTTTGAGCGTTGGCGTCCCGAAGGGTGGCGCGGATGGACACTCCACAATGGAAAATATCTCTGGTGGGATGGTAAACTTTATGCTGTGAGCTACATCTCAAAGGCCGAGCGCGCATTGCGCCGTCGCCTTGTCGAGGAGGAGAAAAAGAGTCTTGCACCCTCGTTGCGGGCTGGCTGGGAACCATTTTTCTGCCTGATAGGGGAGGACAACGGAACTATCTACCGCATCGACGTGGAAAGCCATCGCGCTGACCGAGCCGACGGCCAGTCTGATTCCGAGACTGAATTCACTTCGCAGGCTGAGGCCGATCCGGAAGAAGATTCTCCGCGTTTCCGCATGCTCGTTTATCCGCGTGACATGAGTCTCCACGAACTTCCGGCTGATTCTCTGCGTGGAGTTATGATTGTGGAAGGCTCGGCAGGATCACGCATTCTCAGTTTCACCGGCAGTGATGGCCGCACAGCTGAATTCGATATGGACTCCACCGTTTCTGACGATACGGAGACTCCGCAACTCATAGTGGTTGAACACGGAGACACCGCAGTGCATGCGGTAAACCGCATCTATTGGCGCGACTATATAGCCCTCCCGCGTTGATGCCTTCCTAAAAAAATCCCGATTAATCGGGAAAATCCGGATTAATCGGGAAAATACAATTTATCGCGCTATCACTGGTGGGATGGGCGCAGAAGGTCGTTTACGGTTTTCACCGGATTGAATGTCTCGACGGGAACCTCAACAAAAGCGGTGAGCCAGTTGCTCATCGCGCCGTTCCAGAGGCCGGGGAGCTCCAACGCCTTCAGCGGACGGCCACCGAGCGATTTCGATGAGATGAAGCCTGTGGCGGGATCGACGTATTCGGGAAGGTTGAAATGGTGGCCGTAGACGTCCTTCACGTAGCATACGAGGTCTACCGGGTTGAAATGCGTGGCCTTTTCCATCATTGCGGCGAACTCTGGATTGGAGGTGTCAATCTGGGCACTCTCCAATATCTGGAGCGAGCGTGATCCCGTGGGATTGTAGGCAATGTATGGGCCTCCCCCGGGTTCACCTTCGTTTTTCACCATACCACACATGCGCATCGGCCGGTCGAGTACCACCCGCAGATATGTGGCCAGATCCTCTCCCTTGAGAGTGTGCATCTCGGGTGAGTCGAAGCTGAAGCGATCGGCCAGGAAGGCGCAGGCTTCGGTCAGGTCGGCCTCGGTGTAGGCGCGGTCGTCTATGAGGTGGATGTAGCGGGCCACCTGATCGTGGAGTTCGATGAGGTATCCGGCCAGCACCTTCTTATAGTGGATGGTGGCGCCGCGCATTGAGTCGGGTACTACATTGTCGATGTTCTTCACGAATACTACCTGCGAATCAATGTCGTTGAGGTTGCGGATCAGTGCGCCGTGGCCTCCGGGCCGGAACACCATACGTCCCTCGGCATCGCGGAAGGGTGTATTGTCCTCATTTGCGGCAACAGTGTCGGTCGAAGCCATCTGCTCTGAGAGCCCTACCTTGATTTTCACGCCCATGCGCTCCTCGATGGCAGGAACAGCCTCCGCGAGTTTGGCCTCGAATGCCTTGCGGTGGTCGGGCGATACGGTGAGATGAAGGTCGACAGAACCGTCGGCCTGACGGGCGGTCTGCGCCCCCTCCACGAGCTGCTCCTCGACCGGAGTGCGAACGGAGCCACCTTCGGCGCGGTGGAAGGTTAGCAGCCCCTTGGGCAGCTGGCCGTAGTTCATCCCCTCCGGAAGGATTATTGAGCCGACCACATCCTTGGCGCGACCATCCTCCAGAAGAGCATCCACTCCTTTGCCGAAACGGCGTATTACTGTAGTCTCAAGTTCTGGATAAAAGGCAAACTTGTGAATCCCCTCAAGTAGGGCGGCTACGTCGCTCCCTTTCTTGGGCTGAGCTTCCTCGCCATTGATGAAAGCGAAAAGCGCCTTGAACATGCGCGATGCGGCCCCGGAAGCCGGCACGAATTTGGCCACGCGGCCGCCTTCAGCCAAATAGGCGTCCCAGCGTTTCGATGCATCGGTCTGCTCGGCGTCGGTGAGCACTGTAATGCCTGCGCCGGCGCGTGCCGAATCGTAGATTTTCAGGTATGGAAAGCCGGTGGCAAAGCATTTCAGCTGTTGCTCCAGCTGCTCGGGGGTAATTCCCCGCGAAGCAAGCGTCTGGAGATCGGATTCAGAAAGTTTCATTGTAAGTTTATATTTTGGTTGTAATTTCTTATAAATAAGTTTTCCGAATGCCTTCGGCGACGACCCAGACGGGCCGTTATGGCGCGCCCTTGTACTATTTCATGCGCTTTATAATGTTGTAGCTCGGGGCAACCCCCAGCTCACCCGCTTTCGAGAGGTTCTCGACGCCTCGGTCGTGGTCGCCGAGACGGAAATACACGTAGCCACGGTTGTAATAGGCCTCACCGAAATCGGGTTTAATCTCAATTGCCTTGTTGTAGGCCATCAGGGCTGAAGTGTAGTCGCCTGTCTCTGCAAGGAGATTCCCCTTGTTGAAATAGGCGAAAGCCATGCGCGGACTCAGCCGGATGGCCTGGTCGAAGTCGGAGACGATTGCGCGGAGCTCGGCTACGCGTCCCGGGCCTTCGCCATTGCCTGCCTGAAGCGACTTATATCGTGCGATGGCACGCTGGAAGTAGCCCAGAGCAAAATCCGGGGTCAGATCGAGCGCCCGGTTGAGGTCGGCTATGGCGGCGGCATAGTTGCGTAGGGCCATAAAATCCATGGCGCGTCCGAAATAGTCGATGCTGCGCGGTTCGGCAGTTGCCAGTGCTGAGTTGTAATAGTCAACGCTTTCGAAATGGCGGCGGATTTCGTCCTCGTCGGCAAGTGCGATGTCGCTGTTGGTCAGTTGTACCACGAAGCGCAGGGCCTTGGTGGCATTGATTTCGTCGATTTCGCGTATAAAGTATGCCGAGGGCTTCAGTTCGGTGGGAGCGGTATAGTAGCTCAGGGCGAACATGGGCTCAAGTTCGATAGCCTGACGGCGGTTCTGCACTTTTCCTCGGATGCTCTTGTTGTTGTAGTCCCCCTCGAGGTCGACATCGGCCGGCGCAGTACGCAGGGCGGCGAAACGTTTGGCCACCGCGTCGGGTTTCAGCGCTTCCTCGGCCTCGCGGTCGGCTTCGCGCCGCGCAGCCTCGGCGGCCTCCTTGGGCGATGTCGACTTCAGACTGCGCGCCATAGCCAGGGCGCGATTGTAGTCGCGTTCGGCCGGACCCATCTGCCCTTGCATGCGGTATAGGCTGCTACGCATGTAGAGCGCCTCCGGTAATTCCGGAAAAGCCTCCACGAGACGGTTCACGTCGGCCATGGCGTGCTTTGTGTCGCGTTTCTCCATGTAGAGATAGGCGCGGTTGTAAAGCGAGCGGTAGTCGTCGTTGTCGAGTTCGAGGGCTGTAGTGAAGTCGCGTATGGCGTTGTCGTAGTCGCGTACCTCCATGCGCAGCAGGGCACGATTGTAGATGGCGGAGGTATTGACCGGGTCGAGTTGTACGGCGTAGTCGTAATCGGCGAGCGCTCCGAAATAGTCGTCGAGATTATAGCGGAGGAAGGCTCGGTTCACGTATAGTCCGGCCTCGCGTGGCATAAGGCGTATCGCCTCGTCGAGGTCGGAGAGTGCAGCGGGATAATCCTTGTCGCCGTGAATCGCTATATCGGCGCGCAGAAGGTAGGCGTTCGCCTGATTCTTGTTTAGTTCGAGGGCGTGGTCGATGTCGGAGCGGGCGCCGATGGTGTCCTTCTGCTCCAGACGCAGACGGGCACGGCCCACATAGCCGTTCTCGTAGGCTGGGAAGTCGTGCAGAAGGCGGTCGAAAGTCACGGCCGCCGAATCGGGCTGCCCGAGATCCTGTTCGGCCAGAGCTTTGTTAAAGAGCAGCTGACGGCTTTTGGGGAAGAGGGTGAGAGCCTGGTTGTAGTCGGCCACGGCCTCCTCGAGGCGTCCGCGGTTTTGGCGGGCCACACCGCGCACCTCATAGGCGTCGACGATGAAAGGGTTGCGCTCTAAAGCCTCCGAGGCGTCCGCCTCGGCGCCGAGATAGTCCTCAAGGTTGAGCTTGGCTATCGCACGCAGGAAATAGGGCTGGGCGAGGTATGGCTTGGCGGTGATGGCCTGGTTGAAATACTGGATGGCCACCATATAATCGTCAAAATAAAGGGCGTTCTGACCGACGCGCACCATCTGCTCGGCGTTGACCTGCGCGCAGACTTTCGTCGGAGCCAGTATGGCCGCAATAGCAATTGCCGCGAGGGCGATGATTATATTGAAAGGACTGGATTTCACTGAATTAGATGAAAACAATTGGAGAAGAGGCGTAAATGGGAGAGTGGGGAACCGGCTGCCGCCATCAGTCGAGTTTAAGCACGGCCAGGAATGCCTTCTGGGGTACCTGAACCGATCCGATCTGCTTCATACGCTTCTTACCGGCCTTTTGTTTTTCCAGAAGTTTGCGCTTACGACTCACATCGCCGCCGTAGCATTTGGCTGTCACATCCTTGCGCACGGCCTTGATGGTCTCGCGGGCTATGATTTTAGCACCGATGGCTGCCTGAATGGCGATGTCGAACTGGTGGCGCGGAATCAGCTCCTTAAGCTTCTCGCACATTTTGCGTCCGAAGGCCACGGCGTTGTCGGCATGGGTTAGCGTTGACAGGGCGTCGACACTTTCGCCGTTGAGGAGCACGTCGAGTTTCACCAGCCGAGATGGACGGAAGTCATGCAGATGGTAGTCGAACGATGCGTAGCCTTTCGAGATGCTCTTGAGCTTGTCGTAAAAGTCGATGACGATCTCGCCCAGAGGAATGTCGAACGTCAGTTCCACGCGGTTGCCGGAAATGAATTCCTGTTTGAGCAGCTCGCCGCGTTTGCCCAGGCAGAGAGTCATAATCGGGCCGATAAAGTCAGTGGTGGTTATTATCTGCGAGCGGATGTATGGCTCGTCGATATGATCGATGAGGGTGATTTCAGGAAGTCCGGAGGGGTTGTGCACCTCAGATTCGTTACCTTTCTTGTCGTAGACTTTGTAGCTTACGTTGGGCACAGTAGTTATCACTTCCATGCCGAACTCGCGGCTTAGGCGTTCCTGCACGATTTCCATATGGAGCAAGCCCAGGAAGCCGCAGCGGAAGCCGAAGCCCAGCGCCATCGACGATTCGGGCTGGAACGTCAGCGATGCGTCGTTAAGCTGAAGCTTTTCGAGCGACGAGCGGAGATTCTCGAAGTCCTCAGCCTCGATGGGGTAGACTCCGGCGAACACCATCGGTTTCACTTCCTCGAATCCGGCTATTGCCGGGGCCGGACGGTCGACGTGGGTGATGGTATCGCCCACTTTAACCTCCTTCGATGTCTTGATGCCGGAAATTATGTAGCCTACGTTGCCGGCCGATAGTTCGGGCCGCGGGTCGAGGTCCAGCTTGAGCACTCCTATCTCGTCGGCGTGATATTCCTTGCCGGTGGCCACGAACTTTACGAAATCGTCCTTGCGGATGGTGCCGTTCACTATCTTGAAATAGGCGATGATGCCGCGGAACGGATTGAACACGGAGTCGAATATAAGCGCCTGGAGAGGAGCGTCGGGGTCGCCTTTAGGAGCAGGCACACGCTCTACTATGGCTTGCAATATGGCCGGTACACCCTCGCCGGTCTTTCCGCTGGCGCGGATTATTTCCTCGCGCCGGCATCCGAGAAGATCGACTATCTGGTCCTCAACTTCGTCGGGGTTGGCGCTCTCGAGATCAACCTTGTTGATAACGGGGATAATCTCCAGGTCGGAGTCGATGGCCATATAGAGGTTTGAGATGGTCTGGGCCTGAATGCCCTGGGTGGCGTCGACAATCAGAAGCGCGCCTTCGCAGGCGGCTATGGATCGTGAAACCTCATAGGAGAAGTCCACGTGTCCCGGAGTGTCAATGAGATTGAGTGTATAGTCTTGACCGTCAAGCTTGTAGTTCATCTGGATGGCATGGCTCTTGATTGTGATGCCACGCTCGCGCTCCAGATCCATGTCGTCGAGCACCTGCGCCTGGAGGTCTTTACCCTCCACTGTATTGGTGTATTCCAGCAGGCGGTCTGCGAGAGTACTTTTTCCGTGGTCGATATGTGCTATTATGCAGAAATTGCGTATATTCTTCATTTGCGTTGCTTTATTGCAAACAAAGTTACAACAATTTGAGCAAATCGGCAATAACGTAGGTACTCCCGCCTACAAATACGGCTCCCTCGGCGGGTGTCTGTGCCCTGGCTTCGTCGAAAGCACGTTTTACCCCCGCCACCGGGCGTGCTTTCAGTCCGGCTTCGCGCAACTGGCATGCAAGCTTTTCAGCGTTGCGTGCGCGGGGAATATCAGCCTGTGTGGCTATATAATCGGCATCGGCGGGTAAGAGGCGCAGTATATCTAAGGTGTCTTTATCGTCGGCGAAGCCGAGCACCACGGTCAGGGGTTTCGGTAGTGCAGCGATGAGTGGGGCGAGATGTAGCCATCCTCCTATGTTGTGTCCGGTGTCGGCGATGGTGAGCGGGGAGTCGGCGAGTTTCATCCATCGTCCGGCCAGACCGGTGAGAGTACATACGCCTGCGAATCCGCTCTTTACGGCATTGTCAGGGATATTCCACCCTTGACGTCGCAGCTGAAGTATTGCGGCCATCACGGTCAGGGCGTTCTCATGCTGGTATTCAGCGGTCAACTGATAGTTGAGTGTCCCGAATGGCGTGTGGCCGATAATCAACTCGTTTCCAATGTGGCGGAATGAAGCCTGTGGAATTTCTTCTTGGGCGAACCGGAGAGGGGTGTGGTGGGCTCGGGCCTCTTCGGCGAGATAGCCGCGGATTTCCTCCGAAGGCTCGCCACAGATACATGCGATTGACTCACGCATTATGCCGGCTTTCTCATGGGCGATTTCGCGGAGGGTATCGCCCAACTGTGCGCAGTGATCCTTCGAAATATTTGTGATTACGTCGAGCTCCGGGCTGATAATGTTGGTGGAGTCCAGACGGCCGCCGAGTCCCACTTCGATAATGGCTAAGTCAACATTTTCCCGGGCGAACCACTCGAAGGCCATTATGGTTGTGAGTTCAAAGAACGACGGCTCCAGGCCGAGATTCATTGCTAAGTAGCGCTCAACGAAGTCGCCGACTGCCTCGCGGGAAATCATCCGGCCGTCGATACGCATGCGCTCGCGGAAGTCCACGAGATGGGGCGACGTATATAGCCCCACCCGGTAGCCTGCCTGCTGGAGCACAGCTGCGAGCGTGTGGCTGGTCGACCCTTTTCCGTTGGTACCTGCCACATGAATTATCTTATATTTATGATGTGGGTTGTCAAAGGCTTCGGCGAGACGAATCACAGTCTGCAACCCCGGTTTGTAGGCGGCTGCGCCGATGCGTTCGAACTGTGGTGTCTGCGCATAGAGCCATGCCGTTGCTGCTTCAAATTCCATTGCCTGCAATTGGATTTAATCAGTTGTGAATCAAAGTGGATGCGTCAGAATGCGAGTGTCAGCAGCCCGACGCAACCGGCTGCCACGATTACCCAGATAGGGTGAATTTTGGTAAAAAGAACTGTGGCAAGTGCCGCCGCCGAGATTGCAACGGAAAAAATGATGTCGCACTCTGTGCGGCCGAAGTTCTCGCCGTTCATCAGCAGAAGCGCTGCCGAGGCGATGAGTCCCACGACAACAGGCCGCAGCCCCTTGAAAATGCCGCGGATGGTCTGGCTCTCGCGGTGTCGCGTCATATACCGGTTGGTGTACACCACCAAAAGGAATGAGGGAGCAACAACTACAAGCGTGCAGAGCACCGAACCGAGGATTCCCCACCATATGCCGGTGAATCCGGCACGCAGAGGAGCGGCGTAGCCGATGTAGGTAGCAGAGTTGATGCCGATGGGGCCAGGAGTCATCTGCGATATCGCAACGATGTCGGTGAACATCTTTTCGGATATCCAGCCGTTGCCCACAATCTCGCGCTCTATTAGCGAGAGCATGGCGTAGCCGCCGCCGAAACCGAAGAGGCCGATTTTCAGATAGCTCCAGATAAGACGAAGATATATCATCGGTTTTCCTCCTTTCTTCCGGATTGAAGTTCGGACTGGATGTTGCTGCCGTTGGCTCTTTCGGAGTTAAGCCTCTCTGCGGCGGCTTTGCGTTCGCTGCGGCGTAGCCATATCCATCCTCCGAGTGCACCGAGTGCTATATATAGGATGGGATTGCTAACCCACGGGAGTTTCGACCAAATCAGCAGAGCTACTGCTGCGGGAATCCAGACTGTTCGCCAGTTTATACCGGCCGAGCGGGCCGTGGTTATCACTGGTGCCACTATCAGGGCGACTACGGCCGGACGGATACCGCGGAATATAGCGGCAACCACCGGTTGGTTTTCGATGAGGTCCGGGGTGAGGAAAATGGCAATCACCAGTATCATGGCGAAACTGGGCAGGATTGCGCCCAGCGAGGCTGCGGCAGTGCCGCGGCGACCAGCCATGCGGTCGCCGATTGCGGCGGCGAAATTCACTGCGAGTATGCCCGGGAGAGCCTGTGTGACGGCCAGGAGGTCGAGAAACTCCTCACGGCTGAGCCACCGTTTCGACGTCACCACCTCTCTCTCGATCAGCGAAATCATTGCCCACCCTCCGCCGAATGTAAATGCCCCGATGCGGGCGAAGGTGGCGGTGAGCTGGCCGAGAAGTTTCATTCGTTCGGTTGTCATTCAGTCGTCGTGCTTGAAGAGCTTATCCTGTTCGTCAAGATGATAGTCGCGTGCCAGCGTGGCGATGAAACGGGCTATCTGAGCCATGGCGTCGCGGGTTGCCTCGGATGTCTCTTTACCCTGCAAACGCATCATGAGCATCCCGTATAGTGCTGTGAAGCAGGTTTCGATTTCACCCTTGGCCTCGTCGCCTGCCTTGCTGCGTAGCTCCACGATGTAGGGGAGGGTACGGTAGAACTCGGCTGTATAGTCTGGAAACGAAGGGTCGGCCAGAAGTGCCTGATGGAGGCGTACGAGGTCGGCCATAACATTGCGGTTTATCTGCAGATGTCCTTTCTCAGCGACGCCCTCGAGGCGCATCATTTCGATAAGGCTCTCGTACCATTCGGTCATTTCCTTACGTTGGGCGTCGGTCAGGTCAGGGAAGCGGTCGATTACGTTCGTGCGGATTTTGTCAATGTCAAGGTCGTTGGCACGGATTACGTCCTCAATCTGCCACATGTAGATGAGGTATTCGGCCACGTTTTCCTTTCTTTTCTTCGAAGCGATAATCATTGTCTGTCGGTTTTTGACTAAGCAAAGTTACTACAAAAAAGTGAAATGCGGAAAGATATAGTGATAGAATTGAGTTACAAGGGTTTTAGTTGAAGTGGCGATAATTCGTGAAGCCATTACAATCCCTGCCGAAGCCAAATCTTGACGCCGCAACGTTACTTGTTCGTAACCATGCCCGAAAATGCGACAAACGGGCACGAATGGCGAAACAAGGCACTATGTTATAGTGAGTTACTCACAACTCACGCGAAAAATCCGGTTACGGAAAAAGATTGCTCCGTTCCTCCCCGTTTTGCGTACCGATACCGGACTCTTCACCAACTAATTTTGAAACCAAAAAAAATTAAGGACGATGAAGAGTACATTTTCAGTAATCTACTACCTCAAACGTCAGGTAGT
>ERZ809074.145-NODE-145-length-120288-cov-10.757579_pt1 | contig 120288 bp, 79 predicted proteins | sample MGYA00520795_ERZ809074 | MGnify/ENA primary metagenome ERZ809074 (study PRJEB31570, sample SAMEA3212989) | Homo sapiens | biome: human-gut; feature: human gut; material: fecal | place: Sweden | collected 2011 ... | reverse complement strand
GTGAGGACACCGGCTTTCCGTATGCCGTGCAGTCCTGCCGATGCTCTAACTGCCGCTATGTCAGCGAAGGCAAGTGTTCTCTGAAAGAGTGCTGCTGTATGGCAGAAAGAGTACGGGCGCACACCTGTACCTTTGCCGAGATTCTGAACTCCTGCTTTGCCAATGTAAAGGACAATGTGTTTCACTACCGACTTCGCCTCGCTGCGGAACGCGCAACCATGGCAAAAACCTGTTTTCTGGACAGGGAACACCGGGCAAGATTTTTGAAAGAACTCCACCGAGTGCGTGGGAACGATAAAAAACTCATCGCGCAGCTTTTTGTCCTTATGCAGATGGGTCTGATTTTCTCATTATTGCAATTATTATTGTTTGTAATCGCAATTGCCCCTTTTTGTCTTGCCGGCGGTGCTCTGAATTTCGTTTCCTAACTGGGCTTTTGGGGCGCTTTCGGAGATCCGGAAATAAAATATCGAATGAATGTGACAGCCAATCGTTCTATAAATGCATTCAATATACACTTTCAGCGTGAATGCTTGCAATAATATGCATGCTTTTGTCGACATTATCTATAATTATGCACTGCAAGTGCCCGAAAGTTTGGGAGTAAAAAACACAGAAGAATATTGACAACCCCCCATAAATGTAGTAAAATAGTTCCTAAATCCGGGACTACTTGGTGATCTGTATCTCTTTTCAATACGGAAGGACGTGCCGACTGTTCCTCGCAACCCGGTTTCAATATAACGAGGAGGAATTTACCCATGAAGAAATTTACGCTTCTTGCTCTTGCATTTTGCTTGGCTTGTCTGCTGATAGCGTGCGGTGGGGGGGATGAGACCGGCACCGATAAGGCGACTGATGCATCCAGTGCGCAAACATCCGAGTCTGCGACGACGGAGACTTCCAGCGAGTCTACGACTATTCCGGACGAGTCTGCGGCTGAATCCACCAAGGCTCCGGAGGAGTCCGAAACGGACGATCCGGCTTTGTCGTTGGATCATTATATTGCCGTAACCGGCTTTTCCAGCCAGAAAGATTATGAAGAGCTGCTGAAGTCGTTGGCACGTGCGCACTATACATTTACCCTTTACACGGATGAGGCTTGTGAGACGGAGTATGTTCCGGATGACAAACCTTGTCAGTTGTATGTGAAGTATACCCCTGTTTCCTATCAGATCACATACATGGTGAACGATGCTGCTGCAACGTTGGAAGGAAATCCCTCCTCTTATACCATTGAGGATGTTGTTAGCTTTGCTACCGGCGCAACGCCCGCAGAGGGGTACAGCTTTGCCGGTTGGTTCTATGACGCAGATTGCACAGAGCCAGCCACTGGTCTTGCAGCCGGAAGCTATGGTGATGTAACGGTGTATGCGAAATTCACTGCCAATACTTACAATATCCAGTACGTTGTGGTCGGTGGTACGAACGCCGAATCCAACCCTGCTTCCTACGTTTACGGTTCCGAGTTGACCTTTGATGCCGCTGTTGCAGACGACATGCATGTATTTGTCGGCTGGTATGCTGATGAGGCATGCACAAAGTCCCTGACCGGAATCGGCAAGACGGATGCCAGTGACAAGACCGTGTATGCGAAATTCAAGGCGTACAATAAAGTAACATATGTGATTCCCAATGGCGTCAATGCTGAGGCAAACCCTGCGAAGTATCTTCCGGGGGGAGATCCGATTGATCTTGTCGATGCTGTGGCGGACTTCTGCCATAAATTTGACGGTTGGTATGCCGATGCGGAATATCAGGTTCCCTGTAATTCAATTGAGCTTGATACAACCGGCGATTTAACATTCTACGCAAAGTTTACCTATATTCCGACGGAGGATGCGTACTTTGACTTTACACCTGTAACGGCTGCGGAACTGACGGCGCTTGGTGTGACCGGGTATGAGAATGTTGATGCGGACGAGGTGATCGGCTATGCGGTGTCCAATAAGGGATTGCAACTGCCCAAATATGTGGCATTTCCGGTGACGCACGAGGGCTTGCCTGTAATCGGCACTATCTGCAAGGTTATAAAGACGGACTTCACCATCAGTGCGTCAGGTGCGGCTACCCAGAAGGTCATCAATGCTGACGGTATTTTCGGCGTCGAGACACGAAATGATGCCAAGGAAAGCATGAATGTGGTATACTTCCCGTCTTCTTTCCTTTACATTGGTACAGGTTCTTTCCTGAACAACGGGCTTCTCAAAGAAATTGTGTTTGCGCCTGACAGCAAGTTGCAGGTTATCTGCGATGCCGCATTCCTCTCTGAAGCCGGTACTTCCAAAGATCCCAATCACGAGAAAAACGGCTCGTTCCGCAAAGCAAATCTGGCGGTTGAGTCCATCACGATCCCGGCAAGCGTCCGCAAGATCGGCGATTATGCGTTCTCCGCGGCAGCAAGCCTGAAGGCTGTTTATTTTGAAGAAGGCAGCAAGCTTGAGAGCATCGGCACTTACGCGTTCGGTGCCAATGTCAACACTGCTTATGTGCTTCGTGCTTCTTACGATGATTTTACCCTTGTGATTCCTGCAAGTGTCAAGAGCATCGGTGCATACGCATTTGGTAACTTGGGACTGCACGGACTGGTATTTGCCGGAACGCCGGAATCGATTGGAGATTACGCATTTGCCGTTAATGTCGAGACGGAATTTGTGAATGCCGCAAATGCGCTTAAATCAGTAAAAATTCCCGGATGCCCGACGATGGGCGGCTACATCTTCTCCGGCAACTGCGCACTGGAAAATGTAACCTTCGCCGACGATTTTGCGCTGGCAACTTTGCCGAATGGAATTTTCGAGAATGCAGCGATTCGCACCATTGCATTGCCGGAATGCGTCAAGGCACTTGAAGCTGAATGCTTTGCCGGTTGCCGGAATTTTGAAGGTTTCGATGATTATATGCAGTTTGATTCGTTGGGTTCCGGATGCTTCTCCGGTTGCACGGGACTCAAAAATACCGAGATTTATCTGAACTTCCCGACGCTTCCCGGAAAACTCTTTGCCGGCAGTAATGTAACTAAGATTACCATTGGTAAGGATGTCAAAGAGATTGCGCAGAACTTCCACATGAGCAGCCCGGCGCTGACGGAATTGGTATTTGAGGATGGCGGCACCGAACAGTTGATTATCGGCTCGCAGGCGTTCAAGGGAACCTCCATCAAGGCGCTGGTATTCCCGGATCGCGGCGTTGAGATAGGTAGCAGCGCATTTTATCAGGTTTCTGCACTGGAGTCCATTGACTTTGGCGAGGGCGTTGTGGTGATCGGTAGTGCTGCTTTTGCGGCAGATAGCGGAACCAATTCTACTGTAAAAGATACGGTAGCATTCATGGTGACCGATCTCGTAATTCCCGCGAATGTAACTTCCGTCGGTGCCAATGCGTTCCACGGTCAGCACAACATCAAGAATCTGACGATTGCCGCCAAGACGATCGGCGATGGCGCTTTCGCTATGACGCAGTTGAGTACGCTGACGCTGGAAGAGGGGGTTGAAACCATTGGAAAGTATGCCTTCTACGCATCTAATAAGTTGGGTGAGGTAAGCGGTGAGTATGCCAAGGGGCTTGGACAGAATATCGCGTCCGTTAACATTCCGTCGACTGTGACCATGATCAATCAGTATGCTTTCCAGGGATGCCCGAAGCTGGCGACACTGACCTTTACCATGGGCGGCACTGCTCCGCTGGAAATTGCTGCAGGTGCGTTTGATGCATTGTCTGCGAACTTGGGTGGATTTACACCTAAGATTAAGACGGTTACTTTCCCGGCAAGACTGACCTCTTTCACCAATGAAGCATTTTACCGTATCACAACGATCACGGCTTACAACATGGAAAATCCGGTTCCTGGCGGGTTGGAAACGCCCAAATATACTTCCTTCGAAGGATGTCTTTATACAGCGGATATGACTACGTTTGTCGGCATGCCGGGTGGTTACACTTACAATACAAAGAACTATCCGACCACTTCCTTTGCCTTCATGTTGTCGGACGGAAAGACCAAGCTGCAGGGATTCCGTCTGCCTGAAAGTGTCAAATTTATCGGGGAGTATACCGAAAAAAAGAATGCCGCGGGGGTCATTACCCGCACCTATGTCAGCAAGTACGTGTTCGCGTCCGCTAAGATCCAGGTCGTGGATCTGAATGAGGCAACATTCCCGGGAAGCAGAAGCATTGGCATGTTCAGTATGCCCGCTCTGCAGAGACTGTATATGAAGACATTCACGTTTACGGATTCCAACGGTAACACCGCAACGGCTGTCATAGACGCGACGCTGTTTGGTGCAACCTCCGTTTTGAACGCTTCAACATATGTGGCGCCCAACTTCTGCATCTACGCCAGCGATGTGGCGGCAGCCGAGGGCGACCCGACCTGCTACAGTACGGCTTACGGAAAGCTGAAGAACTCCATGAACTATATTGATGACAGATACAAGCTTTGCCGTATCGTTGCATGGGATGAAAAATTCTGACTCCATCGGGGTTGGCACATGAAAATGTGCCAACCCACACTTGCGTATTATAGCCCTCCCGTATCGACAGGAATTTGTTTTCTGTCCGCACAGAAAGGAAGCCTACATGAGAAAGAAAATTACCCGATATACCCGTCCCCACGTTGTATTGACTGTGGTTTTGGTGCTGCTTTTGGGCGCGCTGCTGTTTGCATCGTGCACTGGGAACGGAACTGGTGACGGTGTCACAACGGATGCCGGAACAGCCCCGGCGGAAACAAGTGCTGCATCTTCAGAGGAGATCACCTCTGAGCCGACAGTGACCGAGCCTGCGACCGATACGGCTCCGGCGGAGGAATCCACCGATTCGGATACAACCGATTCGGAGTCTGTTACAACTGCACCGGATCCTTCCGAGACAACCGACGGCGGAGACGTCTCCGCTACGGTGTCGGTGACGTTCCGCGGAACCGGTTTTGACGATTACACTGTCGAAGTGAAAGCGGGTGATCCCGTAGCACCGTATGAGGTGTCCATCGGCGATTATGCCGTCGAATATTGGTATCTTTCCGACCCGGAGACCCCCTATGATTTCGCAATGCCTGTGACAGAGAATATTGTTCTCACAGCCAAGCTTGCGCGCTACTACAGCGTGACATTCGTTTCGGGCGGCGTGTCCTGTACGTTGCCGGAGAACATGCGTGTCAAGCGCGGTGAGAATATCACGATGCCTGCTCCCACGGATATTGAGAGTGGTAAGACGTTTTTGGGATGGTCGGACGGTGTAACGCTCTACAAGGCAGGAGACACCTACCTGCGTGTAAATTCGGCTGTCACCTTTACGGCGCAATGGTCCGGTGAGTATTCCTATCGGTATGTGTTGGGCGAAGGCACCGCGGAGGCGCCGCTGCCCAGCGGTACTGCACGCGACGGTGAGCGCGTGACAGTGTCCACGATCGTTCCGACTGCCAAGAACAAGGTGTTCAAGGGATGGTTTGACGGCAGCAAATACTACTTCCCGGGCGAAGTCTTTGTCATGCCTACGCATGATGTGACACTGACGGCGGATTTTGTTGAAGGCTATTCCGTTACCTACAACGGAAATTTCTATACGTATAATCCGGCATTGTTTGACCGTAACGTGACGGTCTATCGCGATGTGGCGGAACAGTACAGCCTGGTTTCGCGTGTGGAACTCAGCGAAATGCAGGACATGGATTATCCGGATCATACCTTCCTTGGCTGGTATACCGATGCCGCCTGCACCAATCCGTGGGATTTTGATACGGATAAAATTACCGAAAATATTACGCTGTATGCAAAGTGGCGGCACGATTACTTTGACTTTGAGCCGAGCGCGGACGGATCCGGATTGCTGATCTACCGTTATGACAAGTATACCGATCTGCGTCCCTACGTTGCACGTTTTGATGGCGTGTTGGATTTGCCGGACAGCTATGAGGAGCTGCCGATTGTCGGCATCCGGAGCGCGACAACCTCTACGGACGGTGCTTTCTACCGGCATGTGGATTCCTCCGGTACGTTACAGAAGTATACGACTTATACAGCGGTGAAAATTCCCGCGTCCTACAAGTATATCGGTGATTATAGTTTTTACAGCAATTCCCAATTGATGACTGTGACATTTGAGAATCCGGACAGCATTGAGTATATCGGGGAGCGTGCATTCTACGGTGTATACTTCTTGAAGGATGTCGATTTTGGCGCAAATCTGCGGGAAATCGGCGAACGTGCTTTCTACGATTGCAATGACTTCACAAAGATTGACCTGTCCCGCTGTCTGAAGCTCGTTTCCATCGGTCCTTCCGCCTTCCACCGTTGTTACCGTGCAAAGACGTTGACATTCCCCACCGGCGGGGCACTGAAGGTAATCGGAAAAGGTGCCTTTGCCGTCTGCTCCTCCTTGGAGGAAATTATTGTACCCGAAGGTGTGACGACAATCGGAAACTTCGCATTCGCCGGAAGCAATGTCCCGGATAATGAGTATTCGGAGTACGGATTCACGTTGGCACGTGCCCAGGTCAAGGACCATTATGCCAAGTATATCGGTTACGGCGGCGGTTATTTCATTTACCGGGACGAGAACGATGAACCGATTGATGTGAGCGATTATACCGACGAACAGATTGCGGCAATTGTTGCCGAGTTTGTCCCGAAGGGGGAAAAGTGGGAGTATTATAACTGGGGACAGGCAAATCGCACCATGTACTCCCAGTTGCGCCGCGTGGTTCTTCCCAGCACGTTGGAAGGGTTGTCCATGGGCATGTTCGCCTATGACGATCTGATGAGCGAGTTGGTCATCCGAAGCAGCTACCGTGAAATTCCCGGTTATTTCCTGGCTTACTGCGACGCTATCGAATCCTTTACCGTTTGTGACGAGTGCGAGGTCATCGGCACCGGTGCATTTGCTTTCATGGACAGCATGACTTCCATCACCTTCGGTAAAGCCGGCAAGCTGACTACCATTGAGGAGGGTGCATTCCACAAGAATAACAAACTGACCCGGCTGGAGATTCCGGAAGGTGTAACCACCATCGGCGGCAGTGTTTTCTCCTACATGGATTCAATTACCTATCTTGGTCTGCCTTCCACGCTGACTTCCCTGGGCATCTTCTCTATCGGAAACGACCCGGAGCTTGTGGAAATTCGCTTTGCACCGCACTGCCTGATGGAAAAATTGCCGGAGTTCATTGCTACCAATAACCCCAAGCTGGAAAAGATGAACATTCCGTGGGGGGTCAAGACCTTCTGGTACGGCAAGGATACCGAGTATATCTCTACCCAGACGTTGGGAGATGCATTTGGCGGCTCCCCCAATCTGATGCTGTATGTGGAGGAGGGACACCCGTATTTCAAAGAGTATCCGAACTGCAAGGGTGCTTTCTACACCGACTGGAGCGGGCGTGTTGTTCTGGAGTATGTCAGCGCCGTGGTCGGTAAAGCGGAGTATGAGGCGACCGGTTCGTTTACCTTCCGTGTGGCGCCCGGCACAGAAATTGTCAACAACTATGCGTTTTCCTCCAACGGATACATTACCGAGTTGATTTTCCCCGCCTCCGTGCGTGGTGTCGGAAACGCAAGCTGCTCCCATATGTACGCATTGGAAACCGTTATTTTTGAGCACGCCAGCGGATTGACCGAGACCGGTGAGGCATGGCTGCATATTGGCTACTATGCTTTTGCACACAATGCGACCTACACGGGTAAGGATGACCTCCGTTCCAATGAGGATGCGTCGAACATCAAGACGCATTCGCTCAAAACGGTGGTGCTGGACATTGATGTTCTGCCTGCTTTTAAGTACAACCAGAATAGCAATTATACTCAATTCTTTGAAAGTACCTTTGACCCTGATTTTACCATTTATGTGCCGGACAAGAGCCTTGAGAAGTACAAGACGGATATCGGTACCTATGAAAAATACTTCCGGGCGCTGTCCGAGCGGCCCGCCAACTGATCCATTCCTGATATCAAGAGAGAGTGAGTATTCGTAACCTATGAAAACAAGAATCATTACTGTACTGATCGCGTGTGTCCTGCTGATTGGGATGCTCGGCGCAACGCCGGGCGTCCTCCCGGCAATGACGGGGACGCTTTCAGCGGTCGGTGCGTGGGGAGCCGGAAGTCTGGACCGTCCCGGCAACTCATTGACCGATCTTGGAAACGATGATCGCGACCCCGGAACGGGGAACCCCCTGGACGCAGATGCGCGCCTGAACGATGCCCTGCTGAATGCAGGCGTGCGTTCCGACAGTGCACTGGAAAAGCTGACAGCCGAGGATGAGCTTTGGGTCATCATCGAATTTGAAGGTGACTCCGTGCTGGATGATTACCTGCACGATAACAGAGGGTGTCAGACCCTGACTGCATTTGCCGCATCCGATCGGGGGCAGGATTGCTCCCAGGCACTGCGGCAGAACCAGGACAACGCACTGGAATCTTTGCGTGCCGACATCGGTATGGAAATCAAGTATCACTATACCACCCTGCTCAACGGTGTGGCTGCGCGGATTGCCTACGGAGATCTGGAGCGGTTGGAAAACAGCGCGGGCGTCAAAAAGGTGATTATTGCCGAGCAATATGCCGCGCCGCTGACCGCCGACGGTACGCTGAGTGCCGTTGAGACGGTATTCAACGTATACAAGACCGGTATTTATAATACCTCCGGTATGGCATATACGGGTAAGGGAACGTTGGTAGCGGTTTTGGATACCGGTTTGGACTACACACATACGGCGTTTGCAAAGGATCCTGCGGGTCCGTATAAGCTGACGCGGGATGACGTTGCGGATCTGATTGCTTCCACCGAAGCGGCAAAGCTGTGCGCGGGTGTCAGCGCGGATGACGTGTATGTTTCTCCCAAGATTCCGTATATGTTCGACTATTCCGAGAAGGATGCGGATGTGTACCCCTTCAGTGATCACGGTACTCACGTTGCCGGTATTATCGCAGGAAACGATGACGAAGTGACGGGCGTTTCCATTGATGCGCAGCTCGCTATCATGAAGGTATTCCCGGACTCCAATCTCGGCGCGTCTACCGTGGATATTCTGGCGGCTTTGTCCGACTGCGTGACCATCGGCGCGGATGTTATCAACATGAGTTTGGGTACGTCCAGCGGTTTCTCCCGTGAGACGGATGATTCCGAAATCAACAAGGTTTATGATAAAGTCAAGGAAGCGGGCATCAGCCTGATGTGTGCCGCCTCCAACGACTACTCCTCCGCAATGGGCAGTGAGAAGGGAAACACCAACCTGACTTCCAACCCGGATTCCGGCACGGTCGGTTCTCCTTCTACCTATGATGCCGCATTGAGTATCGGTTCCATCAGCGGAACCAAAACGCCTTATCTGCTGGTCAACGGTACGCAGGCGGTTTACATCAAGGACGGCAACAATACTGCCGGCGACGAGTGCAAGTTCATTGAAACGTTGCTTGACGGCGCCACACACAAGACATTTGAGTACGTGACGGTGCCGGGACTCGGTGCGTCGGGTGACTATATCGGACTGGATGTCAAGGGAAAGATTGCGTTGGTCAAGCGCGGAACGTCTTCCTTTGAAGACAAGGTCAATACCGCCACTGCCAAGGGTGCGATCGGCGTGATCGTGTATAACAACGTATCCGGTACCATCAGCATGTCTGTCGGTAATCACCAGACCATTCCTTCCTGCTCCACGACGCTGGATGCCGGATCGCTCATGGCACAGCAGGCGAGCGGAACCATTGAAGTGTCGGTCGCTTATATGGCAGGTCCCTTCATGGATGAATTTTCTTCCTGGGGTGTGACGCCGGATCTGCAGCTCAAGCCGGAAATCGTTGCACACGGCGGAAATATTTACTCTGCTGTGCGCGGCGGCTACGACACTTTCTCCGGAACCTCTATGGCAACGCCGAACCTTGCGGGCGCAATGTTGCTGCTTCGCCAGCGTCTGAAGGCGGATTATCCCACCTATACGGACCGTCAGATCGCAACGCTTGCCGATCAGATCATGATGAGTACGGCTTCCATTGCGCTCAACGAGGAGGGCAACCCCTATTCACCGCGTAAGCAGGGAGCGGGACTTGCCGATATTCAGGCGATGATGCGGACGTTCCAGTACATCACGGTGGACGGTTCCGGAAAGACCAAGCTTTCGCTTGGCGATGATAAGAACAAAACCGGTGTATATACCCTGGAATTCAACCTGGTCAACGACGGCTCTGAGGCGCGTGCTTACCGTGTCCGCCCGTATGTTATGACCGAGAGCGTTTCTGCGGACGGCAAAACCGTTACCGAACACGCTTACATGTTCAATGATGCAAAAATCCAGGTCTGGGCGGACGGAGAAACACTGTCCGGCAATGCCGTTTCGGTGCGCGGTAAGTCTGCCGTGAAAATGAAAGTGCAGATCACCCTGTCCGATGCGGACAAGACCTATCTGGATGAAAAATTCGAGAACGGTATGTTTGTCGAAGGCTTCATTCACTTTGAAGAGCTGAACGGCGGCGATACCGCTACAGACCTGACCATTCCGTATGTTGCCTTCTGGGGCGACTGGGCACAGGCTCCTCTTCTGGATGCGGACGCCTATGCGGTCGGCGCTTCCCAGGTGGACAGCGCGGTACTGGAAAAGGATAAGCTCAAGGAAGATGTGTATGCCTCCATCCCGATGGGAACCTTCCAGTACGGCGGCTCCTCTGTCGGCTACTGGGGCATCGGTGAATACGGCTACAACCTGGCTGACGGCTACGAAAAGCCCGCAACCCTGATGGAGCACGCGGCGCTTTCCTACAACAAGAATGCCAACTATGCCATTGATTATGTTTATCTCGGATTGCTTCGCGGTTGTTCGGAAATCCACGCCGAGGTCATTGATAATGTGACCGGTCAGGTCGTCTATGAGAAGACTGCCGAGAACGTCCGTAAGTCCTATTATTCCGGCGGACGCCGTCCGGGTCTGTTTGAACTGGGACTGAACGCCGCTTCCCGGGGACTGATCAATAACCGTTCCTATACGGTCAATATCGTCTGTACCCCTGTAACGGGCAATGCGGAGAGTAACAAAAAAACAGCCTTTACCTTTACCTTCACCTGTGACAATGACGCTCCGGTGCTGGTGGAGGATATGACACAACTGCGGATTGAGAAGGACAACAAGGGAAATCTGAAGTACTATGTGGATGTGTATGTCTACGACAATGCGTATCTGCAGGCATACTCCGCCGGAACGACGGTCAACGGTACTTTCACGGCGTTCTTCAGCGGAACGGTCCCGGTGGATTCCGCCTTCGACGCCAACAACAAGATCACACTGGACGTAACCGATCAGTGGGAGAGCATTGTGGCAGCAGGCGAGACCATGACCATGACCTTCTACGATTACGCCAAGAACTATGCAACCTTTACGGTCAAGATCCCGCAGGTCCATGCCGATGAAATCGGTTTTACCAAGAAGGCGAACTATGATGAGGCTGCGGGTGTCCACTATGTGGTCATCAAGCCGAATCAACTGTTTGACTACACCGATTTTCTTGCACTGACGCCTACCGTTGCCCGGCAGGAATACCTGACGTGGACTTCGGAGGATGAGGGCGTGGTGCGTGCAAATGCCGGTAAGCTGCTCGGTGTTGCCGAGGGCGAGGCGGATGTTATTATTGCCGACCCGGTGACGGGTGCAACTTCCAGGCTGCGCGTTCGGGTCAGCGGCAAGGCGGTTACCAAAACGTATGTGGAAAATCTGCGTTTTACGGCGGCACTTGCTCCTATTGAACAGGGAACAAGCCATACGGTCAGCGTTGTGCTGGATCCCTGGTACAGTCGCGACGACGATATTACCTACACCTGGTCGACTAGCCGGGACGGAATCATCAGCGTAACGCCCGACGAAAAGGATCCGACCCGTGCGACCATCAAGGGTCTGGATGAAGGAACCGTGACGGTATATGTGGCTGCAACCTATTATGACGCGGAAAAGGGTACACAGGTAACCAGTAACAACCGCGCCAAACTGACTGTAACGGTCAAGGAAATGTTCGATATCGAATCCCGTGTGCTGAAGAATTACTACGGTACGGGAGACGAGAACGGCGTTGTCCGTATCCCGGAGGACGAGGGAATCGTTTACATCTACCAGGCTTGCTTCTTCGGCAAGGCGGGAATCAAGAAAGTCATCGTGCCGGAGGGCGTCGAGGAAATCCAGATGGCTGCGTTCTACAATATGCCGGATCTGGAGGAGGTCGTGCTTCCTTCCACCTGTAAGATTTTGGATGAGTGGGCGTTCGGTTGGTCCAAGAAGCTGACGACGATCAATCTGGAGCATGTTACCACAATGGATAACTACGCTTTCTACAATTGCCAGTCGCTTCGGAATATCGACCTGTCCAATCTGCGGATTGCCGGACAGTATTGCTTCGCAAACAACCTGGAGCTGACCACGGTAGACATTACCAACCTGTCCAATGCGGATATGGCGATGTTTGCCAACTGTATCAAGCTGAATACGGTTGTGACCGGACCGAATACCTGCATCGGCAACTACATGTTCTACAACAACATTTCGTTGGAGAACATTGTGCTGTACGCACGCAATATCGGCGAGTACGCCTTTGCGCAGTGCTCTTCGCTTGCATCCGTCACACTTGTGAACCCGGTCAACCGGATCGGAGACCGCGCATTCTTCTATTGTACCAATCTGGGCAGTGTGAATATTCTGTCCACCGTGCAGAGTATCGGGGAGTATGCGTTCTCCTACGCGGGCTTTACCGCTTTTGAACTGCCGGACGGATTGCAGTCGGTTGGCTTCGGCGCTTTCTATTACTCCGCGCTGGATGAATTGTACATTTCCGCAGGATGCGATGTTTCGAAGTTTGATTACGGTATTCTGTACAAGACCGATGTGTCTGCCGTTCAGGTCAGTGCGGGGAACCCCTACTTTACCTCCAAAGACGGTATTCTGTATAACAAGTCGATGGATACGTTGGTGCTGTACCCCTCCGGTAAGACAGGAAATACCAACTTTACGGTGCCGGCAACCGTCAATACCATCGGCAGTTATGCGATGGCGGGTGCCTATGTCTTCAATCTGAATCTGAACCGTGTCACCAAGCTGTCGGAAGGCGCGCTGTACGGAAGCCGTATCAGCACGGTGGTCATGGATTCCGTGACCTACATCGGCGATTTCGCCTTCACCTCCTGCACGGCGCTCGGTAAAATTGTCATTCCGGACGGTGTGACTTACATCGGTGACGGTGCCTTTGCGGGGTGCACCCGTTCGGTCAATACCTATGCATTGACCATTCCGGATTCCGTGACCTACCTTGGGCATGATGCCTTCCGTCAGGTCGGCGGTATCAAGGAAATTACGATCGGAAAAGGTGTGACCGAATTGCCGCTCCAGGTCTTTGCGCAGTGCAGCAAACTGGAAACGGTGGTTCTTCCCGAAGGATTGACCTATATTGATGAGTCCGCCTTTGCCTCCTGCGTCAAGCTTTCCCGCATGGGAACCGACGCAAAAGAGCTGGTCGAGGGGACGGTTCGTATTCCGGACAGCGTGACCGGTTTCGGCAAGGGCGTGTTCTATGGATGCAACGCCATGACCGAGGTGTACCTGCCGAACAACGAGGCATTCGACACGCTGACCGAAGGAACCTTCATGGATTGCTTCGGGCTGACCGATGTTCACATTCCGGAAACGCTCAAGACCCTGGAATATGCAGCCTTCTCCGGCTGCAAGGCATTGCAGAGCATTGATCTTTGCCGGGTTGAAACGCTGGGTGAATCCAGCTTCCTGTTTACGGATCTTGCCGAGATTTCTTCCGATTACGTCCGTGTGATCGACGACGGTGTGTTCTATTACAACCAGAATCTGAAGTCGGTCAGCTTCCCGAATGCCACCTCGGTTGGTTCGCTTGCCTTCGTTTCCTGCCCCGCGCTGGAAAAAGTGGTGCTGACCTCCGTTGAGAGTATCGGTTCCAGCGCGTTCAACTCGCTGACCAAGCTGACGACAGTGGATCTGCCTGCCATCAAGACCATTGACAACTCCGCCTTTGCAAACTGCACAGGGCTGACGAAGGTCACGTTGGGTGACAGCCTGGAGAAAATTGCACCTGCGGCTTTTGCCAATACGGCACTGGAAAGCATTGTGATTCCTGCGTCGCTGACCGAGCTTGGGCGCAATGCGTTCTCCGGCGTGACTACGCTGCGGACGATCACCGTTTCGCCTCAGAACAAGAGCTTTTATACCGATGCCGCCGGCGTTCTGTATCAGAAACTGGAGGATGGCGGTACCGTGCTGAAATATGCAGGCACCTATGTGCTGGAAACCTTCTATGAAATTCCAGAAGGAACACGTGTGATCGATGCGGGCGCATTCTCCAATAACCGCAAGATTGTAACGGTTGTTCTGCCGGAGAGTCTGACGCACATCGGATACAGCGCATTCCGTGATTCCAATGTAGTGACCTACATTGCACGCGGACTGGATGCACCCGTGTTGGAAACCCTGTACGACAGCAAGATCAACGCAAATTATGATAACTTCAAGGGCGCGCTCGGCGAAGTGACGGGATTGCGGCTGATTATCGGAAACCGGGCAGAGGGATATTCCAATTATGTCTGGCAGACCTTCTTCCCGCACATTGAGCGGGTTGCTCCCGGTGACATGGAGAGCACCATCGCTGCAGAAAAAGCCGCTGCAGAGAAGACGAACGGATGATTGAGGATATGAACAAGGACAGAGAGAAATGAAAATGAAAAAAACAAGAGTATTGGCACTGTTCCTGACGCTTGCCCTGCTCCTTACATTGTTGGCGACTTCCTGCACGTGCAGGAACACGCCCGATGGACCTGGGGAAGTCACGACCGGGGATACAACCGAACCTAATACCGAACCGGGGACGGAACCGTCCACCGGAACGGAAACGTCATCCGGGTCGGAAACGGAACCGTCACCGGAGACGGCAACCATTTATGTCCATTGCAACAACGGCGATACGCAGCCCCTCACCCTGACCGGTGAGGTCGGCTCTGCCGTTGAGGCACCGGAAGCGCCGACGCTGACGTACTTTACCTTTGAGGGGTGGTACGAGGATGAGGCACTGACCGTTCCTTATACCTTTTCCGTGATTCCTGAACACGATATCCATGTGTATGCCAAGTTTACAACGCAGCGTACCATGACCATTACGTTCGACGCGATGGGTGGAAATGCCGTTCCCGATGCGTATATTTATCCCGGGGAATCGGTCCCGACGCTTGCCGCTTCCGAGCGGAACGGGTATACCTTCCTTGGTTGGTTTACCGACAGGGAATGTACAAAGAAGTTCACTGCGACGTCCGTTACAGAGGACATCACGCTGTATGCAGGATGGCTGTTGCGGGAAGATACCGCTCTGTTAACCGTATTTATCAACGGTGAACTGGCAGACACGCTGCCTGTGCGGCGCGGTACGGCATTTGACGGTTACGAAGCGCTGCTCGGCAAATTTGTCAGCGACGGTTTCTACACCGATGCGGATTGTACCGTTGCCTGGGATACGGCGTCGGCAATTCCGGGTAATATGACCTTGTATGCCAATGCGTATACCGCGGGCCTGACCTTCTCCGGCGGAACTGTGACCGGTTATACCGGGGAAGCGGATACGGTTGTTTTGCCCGTGCGTGTGAACGGCGTGGCATTGACCGCCATCGGGGATTATGCCTTTGACGGTACCGCCATCAAGAGTATCACGATTCCTGAGACCGTAAGTCACATCGGAACCGGCGCATTCCGTAACTGCAAGCGCTTGGAGCGTGCGGTGCTGAGCAGCAATGTGACCGAAATCGGTCAGCTTGCCTTTTTGAACTGCTGCAAGCTGACGGATATCGGCGACGGTATTTCGGTTACGACCGTCAAGCAGTCCACCTTCACTTCCTGCGAGTCGCTGAAGTCGGTGGTATTCCTTGGCAAGCTGACGCTGATCGAGGATTACGCCTTCTCCGGCTGCCGTTCGTTGGAGACACTGGATATGGGTGCATATGTGACCAAAATCGGTGACTTTGCCCTGACGAATTGTACCTCGCTTAAGACGCTGGTGCTTTCCGGCGCATTGAAATCTATCGGCAACGGTGCGCTCAGCAATCTGGAGAGTGTTTCGGACGTTGAGTTCCGCGGCGACGCGACGCTCTGTCCGTACAAGTACTACCGTGGATGCCTGTTCGGCAATGATTATTCCGAGCTGTATCTGTATGTCCACGAGCAGGGTGAGACTGAATATGAAGTCAGCGTTCCCAAACTGACCACCATCAAAGCCTACGCCTTCAGCGGTGCCAAAAATCTGGTGCGTGTTGTATTGACCGACCAGATTACCACCATTGAAGAAAGCGCGTTTGAAAACTGCACTTCTATCCGCGAGATGGTGATTCCTTATCTGGGCAACGGTGCAGACATTGATTACTTCGGCTACCTGTTTGGTGCGTCCTCCTACCGTGAGAACGGCATCAAAGCAAAGAAGGTGCCGGATTCACTGGTGAAGATCACCATCACAGGCAAGCTTTCCGAGGTTCCCGCATATGCCTTCTACGGCTGCAACGGTCTTCGCGAGGTCGTCGGATTGGAGAATGTTACCTCCATCGGGGATCAGGCGTTTGCGTACACTGCTTTTGAAAAATTTACCGTGGGTGACCGTATCAGCAGTTTCGGGGACGGCGTGTTCCTTGGTTGCGAGAAGCTGACGGCATTCGTGGTCAGCGGAAGCAATAAGACCTATAAAGCGGAGGACGGCTGTTTGTATTCCAAGGACGGCAGCGTGCTGATTTCGGTTCCGAGCGGTAAAACTTCCGTGACCATCAATTCTTCCGTGCGGACCATTGCCGAATATGCGTTTGCATATTCTTCCGTCCGTACCATTGTCATTCCGAAGTCCGTGACAACCGTGGAGAAGGGTGCCTTCTATCATTGCAAGTTGGAAGAACTGACCCTGCCCTTCATCGGTCGTACCCGTGAGTATACCGAAACGCGGGAGGACGTCAAGCCGGGCTACAACGAGGAGGATGTCATTTCCAAGCAGAAGTGGACGTCCGATTTTACCTTGCACTATATGTTCGGCAGCAGCGTCACCATTACGGAAACAGTTACCGGTAAGGATGGGGAAACACCCAAGTACGCATATACATCCGAGTTTGAAAATATGTATGCCATTCCCAGCTCGCTGCGCGTGATTCACGTTACCGAGCCTGTGAAGGTCATTCGCCCCTACACATTCTATTCCGCAACCGGTCTGAAGACAATTGATGTGACCGGTGTGGAAGAGATCGGCATGTTCTCACACGTTATGACTGCACTGGACGAGGTTGTCCTGCCCGCAAGCGTGCGTGTTGTCGGACGGTATGCTTACGCGAACATTCAGACGCTGACCCGTGTGGTGATTCCCGGAACGGTAGAATCCTTGGGAGAAGCGTGCTTCTGCATGAACGGCGCGCTTGCAACGGTGGAGCTGGGCGAGGGACTGACTGAGATTCCTGCCTATGGCTTCTACCCCTATGCGGTAACAAATACATCCGCCGGAACAACAACCTATACGTCCAAACTGACCGAGATCACGATTCCTGCCAGTGTCAAACGCATCGGTGACGCGGCGTTCTACCGCGCCGGTGCGACCGACGGCAAGTTCACTGTGACCTTTGCCGCAGGCACGGTACTGGAAGAGATCGGCGGAGCGGCATTTTACGGTTCCGCTCTCTCGGAGGTACATATTCCCGCAACCGTGAAGATTCTGCACAACGAAGCGTTTTCCACCTGTCTGTCGCTTGTGACGGTTTACATCGGAAACGAAACGGAAGGAAGCCGCCTGGAGCATATCGGCGCGTTGTGCTTTGCGAACATGCCCAATCTGCAGGATTGTTGGATCTACAAGGATGTCCGCTCGGTAGCGGATCTGCCGACGATGGATCTGTTCCTGCGTTCCAAAGAGTATTACGGACCTTTCGTGGTGGTCAACAACGGAGAAAATGTGACGCTTCATGTCCGCGGATTGGAATTCTACATGACCTCCGTTCCGGATAAGGACGGGAAGGAAACCAACAACTGGCTGACCTACTACGGATCCGAAAAACGTAACTTCTTCTCCGAGATTGAGATCGCACTGTCTGCACGGCAGGAAGTCGCGCCGATTTCCGCCGTCTCGGCAGACAGAGGACGGAGGGACGCATGACTGTAATCGGCAGAACCAAAAAGATCATTGTTCTGACCGTTCTGTTTGTTCTGCTGGTGGCACTTTTGGTGTTTGCCGTAATCGGGTTGCGGAACATCGGTGAGGACAAGACCGCCGTTTACCGCGATGCAGGCGCGACGGTCAAGGTGACATTTGTGGCAAACGGCGGAACCATCAACGGCGGCGGTTCCTATTACCGTATGGTAAAACCGGGAGATCTGGTGCTGGAACCGGGCAAGGAGCTGTCGGACGGGACCGTAACTGCCGGTGCCGTTCTGACAGGGCATACATTGGCATCCTGGAATCTCGGCACTGTCCACGAGGACGGGACGGTTGAGTTGGGCGAGGCGGTGGATTTTTCCACCTTCCGCCCGACCGAGGATACCGTACTGTATGCAAAGTGGCGTACCTACTTCAATTTCCGCCTGGTGGATGCCGCGACAGGCGAAGAGCGGGATGTCAAAACCGTGCAGCCCGGCGAGGACGGGCAGGTGCATTTCACTGCTGTGACTTACCGTTCCAGTGTGGGATATACCTTCTTTGAGTACTATGAGGATGCGGAGAAGACCATCCCGGTGGATTTTTCCAAAGACTATGCGAACGATCAGAATGAGATGACGGTGTACTGCTACTGCCTGCCCGGGGAGTGGACGCGGCTGAATTCTAAGACTACCAATATCAATCTCAAGTACAATGCCAACTACTATCTGGAAGAGGACATTGACCTTGGCGGTAAGGTGTTGAATTTCAACAAGAGCGGTTCATGGATGGGCAACTACAAAGGCAAGATCGTCGGAAACGGGCATACCATTTCCAACTTTACGCTCAATTGGCAGACCAAGCTGGTTTCGGCTGTCGGATTGTTCAAGGAGTTGGAGAAGGGTGCGCAGATCACGGACGTGACCTTCGCGGATGTGACCATTATCGCCGATTCCACACAGGCAAATACGCCGGCGTTTGGTGCGATTGCGCCCAAGATCGGAGAGGGCGTTGTGCTCCGGGGTGTGCATTTTAACAACCTGACAGTGCGCTATACCGAAAACCTTTCCATAAAGGGCCTGACTGACCCGGCAATCGGATATGAGATCGGTAAGGACGTCGCCATAGAGGACTGCTCTTTGGATGTTCGGTTTGAGAAGCTCCCCTGACGGAGCGGAAGCAATAAAAAATGGAGGAAAATCAATGAAAAAGACTTACAGAGTCCTGGCAGCCGCACTTGCGGTGATTATGCTTTGCTTTGCGCTTGCTGCCTGCAAGACGACAAAAGGGAATGATGTGTCTACCGGTGACGGCACTGCAACCGGAGAAAACGGAACCGCAGGCGGTACAACCGGGGAAACCGATAATTCCGGCAACGAGCAGCCGTCCAGTTCCCGTAACGAAACCACACCGCTGGTAATTGCCAGCGATCCCATGGATGGCGTGTTCAACCCGTTCTTCTATACGACCGGTGCTGACGGATCGGTTGTGGGACTGACCCAGCTTTCTATGATGAGCGTAGACAACCAGGGCAAGAATCCCAAGTACGGCGCAGATGTCGATACGGTTGCGTTGGACTTCCTGTCCAAGGTGACGGATACCCGTGCCGACAAGAATGACGATACGGACTATGAGAATTACTACACGACCTATGAATTCCTGATCAAGAACGGTCTGAAATTCAGCGATGGCAGTGATCTGACCATTGAGGACGTGCTGTTCAACATGTATATGTATCTTGACCCGGTCTATACCGGATCGTCCACCATGTATTCGGTCAATATCAAGGGTCTGACAGAGTACCGGACGCAGGAGGAAGATCCCAACCAGCAGTCCGGCTTCGAGGAAAAGTTTGAGGATGCTGCCAATGCGAGAATCCAGGCAATTCTGGACTGGGCTGACGATAATGGCCTGACCTTCTCTGATCTTGCTGCCGACGTTCTTGCCGACATCGCAACGGTCGAGAAGCTGTTCCGCGAGGAGCTGGAAGCGGACTGGACAACTGCTGGCACCAACCTTGCTTCCTACAAGGAGGAGTATCCGGAGCTGACCGAGGTGTGGCAGGCGTACTTCTATATGTACGGCTACATCAAGTTTGACAGCGAAACCAAGAAGTTTGATCCCGCAAGCTCTATCAGCCTGACCGAAACACGTTTCACCACCAAGGAAACTGCGGTTGATTATCTGTACAGCAATTTTCTGGATCGGGACGTGCCGGAAACCTATAAGACCAAAATTACCGAGGTTCTGACCCGCTACCAGACCGCAACCACTGCCCATGCTGCATTTGCAACCGAGGCAAAGTCCGAGTATTTCCGTCAGATGACAGAATCCGGAAAGCTGCGTTATGACAGTGTTTCTGGTATCACAACCTATAAGACCACCGATTTCAACGGACAGCATTACGATGAAGAGCACGATGTTCTGCGTATTGTCATCAACGGTGTTGACCCCAAGGCAGTCTGGAACTTCTCCTTCTCCGTTGCACCGATGAACTATTACATTCCGGAGTCCTACCGTGGCAACAAGAATCTGATCCATGGTGTGTCCTACGGTGATTCCGCATTTTTTACCGCAGTCAAATCCAACCACGTTCCCATGGGTGCAGGTCCCTACAAAGCAGTGGATGCCAACGGCAACGATGCCAAGAGCGCCAGCGATTTCTTCTCCGCAAACGTGGTTTACTTCCAGCGCAACGACAACTTCCTTTTGGGCAAGCCGAAGATTAAGATGGTGCGTTACCAGGTGATTTCCTCCACACAGCTCATGGATGCCGTGACGATGCAGAATAACCAGGTTCACATCTCTACGCCGAATGCTACGCTGGATAACAAAAACGAGATCGAAAGCAAATATGCCGATAAGATTCAGATGGTCATGAACGACACCTTGGGTTACGGTTATATCGGTATCAATGCCAACTATGTCCAGGATCTGGCTGTCCGTAAGGCAATTATGTATGCCATGGACACTAAGCTGACCATTGATTTCTACTCCCAGGAAATGGCTTCCACCATCACACGCCCCATGTCCAAACTGAGCTGGGCATACCCGACCGATAAGGACTTTGCTTACCGTCTGACCAACGCTGCCGGTGAGTTTGACCGTGAGGCAACCAAAGCCAAGATCATTGAGCTGGTGGAGGATGCCGGTTACCGTAAGGTCAACGGAATCTATCAGCGCACCTCCGACGTGACCGGTAAGGTTCTGCGTCTGGAGTTCACCTTCACACTGGCAGGCGAGAGCATCAACCACCCTGCCTACTCTACCTTCGAGAAAGCAAAGGGCATTCTGGAAGAGTGCGGATTCAAAATCAACATCGTCAACGACCCCAACGCGCTGGTCAAGCTGGCAGGCGGTACGCTGACCGTATGGGCTGCCGCATGGTCTTCCACCATTGACCCGGATATGTATCAGGTCTATCACAAGAAGTCCACGGCAACCTCTGTCAACAACTGGGGTTATCCTTGGCTGCTCCAGAACGGATCTTCCGAGGAGCGCGCTATTATCGATGACCTGAGCGACCTGATCGAGCAGGGACGTGCCACCACTGATATCGAGCGGCGTAAGGAAATTTATGCCCAGGCATTGGATAAGGTGATGGAGCTGTGTGTGGAATTGCCGACCTATCAGAGAAAGGATATGTACATTATCGACAAGACTGTCGTGGATATCAACTCTCTGCCCAAGGAGATCACGCCCTACAACGGACCGCTTTCCGAAATCTGGAACCTGAGCTTGCGGTGATGTTGCGCCTCAGGAACTGTTGTTTGCGATGCCTGCCATGATTCAGTCGTGGCAGGCGCCGCCGGCGGTTCTGTGCAAACGCCTGCTCAATTTTGCAAGAAAGGTGTCAAATTGAATGGCAAAATATATCGTCAAACGACTGTTCTACGCCATAATCGTGCTGTTCGGCGTGTCGGTCATCATTTACTTCCTGGTTCGGCTGATGCCGATGGACTACGTGACGCAGAAGTTCGCAGACAAGATGAGTACCGGCGCACTGAGTGAGGCTGACTTTGAATATATCCGCGAGCTGTACGGACTGTCCGACAACTCTTTTCTCGGTATTCTGAAGGGTTACTTCAGTTGGCTGGGCAACCTGTTGCACGGCAACCTTGGAACCTCTTTTCAGTATGAAATGCCGGTTGCGGAGGCGATCTCCCGGAATATGTGGGTCTCCTTTACGCTGTCGCTCATTGCAACCATTCTGCAGTTTGCCATTGCCATCCCGCTCGGTATCAAGGCGGCAACGCACCAGTATGGGGTTATTGACTACACTGTGACGGTCATCGCCATGATCGGTGTTTCCTTGCCTTCCTTCTTCCTGGCGGCACTTCTGATGAAGGTGTTTGCGGTTAATCTCGGGTGGCTGCCTCTGCAAGGGCTTGTGGATGCCTCGACGGACTGGACCGGCAATACGTTCGGTAAGATACTGGACATGGGCAAGCATCTGATTCTGCCGATGATCTGTCTGGTTATCCTCTCCATCGGCGGACTGATGCGCCATACCCGTACCAACATGCTGGAGGTGCTTTCCGCGGATTATATCCGTACGGCGCGTGCCAAAGGTCTGTCCGAGCGGACGGTTATCTATAAGCATGCTTTCCGCAATTCTTCTATTCCGTTGGTTACTATGCTGGCAGGTCTGATTGCCAGTCTCTTTGGCGGCGCTATGATTACCGAACAGGTATTTTCCATACCGGGAATCGGCAACATGGCATATACCGCCCTCCGTTCCGGCGATGTGCCGTTCATCATGGGTTACAATATGTTTCTTGCCGTGTTGACTGTGCTGGGTACCCTGCTGGCGGATATCATGTATATGGTCGTTGACCCGCGTGTCAAGATCAATCGCTGAAGAATAGGAGTGAGTGCATGAATAACAGTCAGATTACGGATACACAGAATGCCGTCCCCGCCGGTGCGCCGACAGAGGAGGTTGCGTTTGAGGCGCGGTCGCTTACGCCCGGCAGGATGATTCTCAAACGGTTCTTCCGTTCCAAGCTCTCCATGTTCGGCGTGGTGACGCTGTGCGTGCTGTTTGCCGTCTCTTTCTTCGGTCCGTTCTTTACCGGATGGGGAGAGGGAGAGGTGGACCGCAGCGGCAAAGTGGGCAATGTAAACACGCGGACTTTTGTCGGTGAGGACGGAAAAACCTATAATTATTACGATGTGGAAATGCAGGAAGTCAATCGCTATGCGCCGGTCAGCTCTGAGCATTTGCTGGGCACCGACGAGGAAGGGCGTGACGTACTGACCCGCCTGATGTGCGGCGGTCGCGTGTCATTGACCATCGGCTTTGTCGTTGTGTTGGTGGAAACACTGATCGGCGTGCTGTTGGGGGGACTGTCCGGCTACTTCGGCGGCTGGGTGGATAACGTTATCATGCGAGTGGTGGATGTGCTGACCTGTCTGCCGTCCTTACCGGTGTTGATCATCGTCGGGGCGCTGTTGGATAGCTGGAACGTCAGTGCCGACCTGCGGATTTATTATTTGATGTTTGCGCTGACGCTGATCGGCTGGACAGGAATTGCCCGGCTGGTGCGCGGTCAGATTCTGTTCCTGCGGGAGCAGGAATTTATGTTGGCGGAAGAATCACTGGGAATGCCGGTCAGACGGAAAATATTCCGTCATCTGGTGCCCAACGTGATGCCGCAATTGATTGTTTCTATGACCCTGGGGTTGGGAGGCGTGATTCTGATGGAATCCACGTTGTCCTTCCTCGGACTGGGAATGCCGTATGAAAAGGCGGCGTGGGGCTCTATGATCAGCTCTGCGACCAATACGCCCTTGATTATGCGGGATTACCCGAATCTGTGGGTTCCTGCGGGAATCCTGATTGTGCTGGCGGTGTTGTCCTTCAACTTTATCGGTGACGGACTGCGGGATGCCTTCGATCCCAAAATGAAGAGGTGAGCGACATGAAGAAACAGGACAAGACACATTATCTGACCGCGCGGGAATCCCGCCGGGTTGCTGCCGAGAATGCCCGCCAGATTGCGGAGCTGGAGGCACGCAAGAAACGTCATGTCGCCGAGAGCGAATACACCGCGCATATGCAGGATGACGGAAACATTCTGGAAATTGACGACTTACATACCTATTTCTTCACCGACAGCGGCGTGGTCAAGTCTGTCAATGGCGTGACCTATTCGATCCCGAAGAATTCCGTTGTCGGCGTGGTGGGCGAGTCCGGATGCGGAAAGAGCGTGACGGCTCTGTCGGTTATGCAGCTTTTGCAGGCACCGCAGGGACAGATTGTCTCCGGTTCCATCCGGTTCCGCGCCAGCAGCTATAAAAAGGACGCCGCCGGAAAGTTCATCCCCCGGCTTGTTAAGAATCCGGACGGGACCGATGCGACCGAAATCGTGACACTCAAAAACGGAAAAACCGAGACACGTCCGGTATACGAGAGGGATGAAGACGGATATATCCGCTATGAAACCGAGGAGAAGGTGTACGACATTGCCCAAATGCCGCTTTCCGAGATGCGGAAGCTGCGCGGACGGGAGATCGCAATGATCTTCCAGGAGCCGATGACCTCCCTCAATCCGGTGTTTACCATCGGAAACCAGTTGGACGAGGTGGTGCTGTGCCATGTTCCCGACGCCACACGGGAACAGGCGCGTGCCAAGAGTATTGAAATGTTGACGCTGACCGGAATCGCCATGCCGGAGCAGGTATACGAGAAATACCCGCACGAACTGTCCGGCGGCATGCGTCAGCGTGTCATGATTGCAATGGTTTTGGCATGCAACCCGCGTCTTATCATTGCGGACGAGCCGACGACGGCGCTGGATGTGACCATTCAGGCGCAGATTCTGGATCTGCTCCGCAAGGCGAAACAAAAGACGGGCGGATCCGTGATGCTGATCACGCATGATTTGGGCGTGATTGCCGAGATGGCAGACTATGTGGTGGTGATGTACGCCGGACGTGTCATCGAAACCGGAACGGTGTACGAAATTTATGAAAATCCTTTGCACCCGTATACGATCGGTTTGCAGAAATCCCGTCCGTCCATTGACGATGACGGCGCGGAGCTGTACTGTATTCCCGGTTCGGTTCCCAATCCGATCGATATGCCGGACTATTGCTTTTTCCGCGACCGGTGCAATATGCGCTGTGAGGCGTGCACGGGCAAGTACCCGGGATATGTGCAGGTGTCACCGACACATCGGGTCGCATGCTGGCGATACGCAGGAAAGGAATCGTGACTATGAACCAGACGAAACAGACGGGTACGGACGAAAAGAAACTTTTGGTCGTCCGGAATCTTAAAAAATATTTTCCGCTCCAACTGGATTTATTCGGTCGCCCGCATGCGTATCTACGTGCGGTGGATGATGTGAGTTTTACGTTGGATGCGGGCAAGACGTTGGGTATTGTCGGGGAATCCGGCTGCGGAAAGACCACCCTGGGGCGTACGGTTCTGCGCCTGCATTCCAATAACGGCGGTGAGATTCTGTTCGACGGACAGGATATCAATCGTCTCGGTAAGCGTGAGATGCAGGGAATGCGCACCCGGATGCAGCTGATTTTCCAGGACCCCTACTCTTCGCTGTCTCCGCGTCTGACCGTTGGTGAGATCATCGGTGAGGCGGTGTCCTACCACAAGGTTGTCCCCGCATCGCAGGTGCGGGAGTATGTACTGGATGTAATGGATCAGTGCGGACTTCAGCCGCACTATTACAGCCGTTACCCGCATGAATTTTCGGGCGGTCAGCGTCAGCGTATCTGTATTGCACGCTCATTGGCACTCCAACCGGATTTTGTGGTGTGTGATGAGCCTGTTTCGGCGCTGGATGTGTCCATTCAGGCACAGATCATTAACCTGCTCAAGAAGCTCCAGACAGAGAAGGGAATGGCGTATCTGTTTATCTCTCACGACCTCTCGGTTGTGCGGCACATTTCCGATGACGTAGGGGTCATGTACCTGGGCAGTATGGTTGAGAAAGGCGCCAAAGAGGACATTTTTCAAAAGCCGCTTCACCCGTATACGCAGGCGTTGTTTTCTGCTGTTCCGAATGTTGACCCGCGCAAGAAAATGAACCGTATTATTCTGCAGGGTGATATTCCCAGTCCTGCCAATCCGCCTGCGGGCTGTAAGTTCCACACCCGGTGTGACCGGTGCATGGAAATTTGCAAACGGGAGAAGCCTGTTTTCCGGGATATGGGCGGCGAGCATTTTGTTGCATGCCACCTGTACAATCAGGTTGCCTCCGGCGCGGATGCCGGGGCAAAGACCGGGGCGGAGTCTGCAAAGACCCGTAAAAAAGCATGAAGCGGAAACCGAAAAAGCCGACGGCGCAGGACGACGGCAGAAGTTTTTGCAACATGAACGTGGAGGGAATGCCGTGGTACAAGCCGGAGTCTCCGTCCATGGCGCAGACCGGCAACTTCGCAGGTGACGGAGAACCGGACGCGGACCGGCAGGCGGAGATGACTTCCCGGGAACGGCGTGCCGCCATGCGGGCGTATATGTCGATCAATTTACCGCGCCTGATTACCGTCGTTGCGGCATTTGTGCTGGCGGCGGTGCTGGTGTGGCTTTGGTTGCGGTGACAGCGGCGCTACCGCAAGAAAGGGATAATTCACATGAAAAAAAGAAACTTATTGTGGCTGTCAGCTCTTATGCTGTCTGCCCTGTTGGTGTTTGTCTGTGTCTGCGCAAGTGCCTGCACGGGAACACCGGATGACGGAGCAGATACGTCAACAGCATCCGGAGACACCGGCTCTGTTACCGAGGAGGAAACGACCGCCGACGAGAGTTCTGCGGATACATCGGAGTCGACCTCCGAAGAAACGTCTTCCGAAGAAACGTCCGCCGAGACGTCAGAAGAGGAGACAACGACTGTGACGGAGGACACCAAACCTTCGGATCCGACCGAAACCGTGCAGGTTACGTTTGATTGCAATGACGACTCCTGCGAGAATATCGTCGTGACCGTCCCGGTGGGACAGCCGGTCGAACGCGTAGAGGATCCATTTGTCGAGGGTCGCTGGTTTGACGGCTGGTATACAGTCGGCGGAGAGCTGTATGATTTTTCTCTGTCCGTAACAGAGCCGCTGACGCTGACGGCAAGGTGGGCAGTCGGGTATCGCATCACGTTTGCAAACGGCGGTGTGGAAGCCGGCATGCCGGAGAGTGTGTATATTAAGCGGAACGAAGAGTACGCGCTCCCGGAGATCGGGACGGTTCCGGACGGTTTCCTGTTTGACGGTTGGTCGGACGGCGCGATTACCTATCGTCCGGGCGAGACATACGGAAAGATCAAAAGCAATGTGACCTTTACCGCGATGTGGCGCGGAACCTATTCGTACTCCTATGACCTCGGTGAAGGTGTGAGCGGTAGTATTGAAGGCGGCGAGTGCACCTCCGGGGAAAGTTTTACGGTCAAGGGAATGCCCTATACGAACGGCGACTATATTTTCAGCGGATGGACGGACGGGCGCAAGACCTACTATGAAGGCGATGTATACCGGATGGGGAATACCCCGGTTGTTTTGCATGCGTTGTGGGTAGAAGGCGTTCGGGTACACTTCAATAACAACCTGTACAGCTTCAACAGCGATCTGATGAACACCTACAATCACGTAGTGGCGACGGTTGGTTACGAGCAGGGATCGCTGCTGACACTGCCGGACTTTTCCAATACGCCGGATATGCAAAAGGAAGGGCACATTTTCCTTGGCTGGTATCGGGAGCCGGAGTGTCTGAACCCGTGGGAAACGGATACCGATAAAGTGACCGAGGAAATTACGCTGTATGCAAAGTGGCGGCATTGCTATTTTGGTTTTGAGTGGGCGGATGCGGAACACAGCGCGCTATTGATCGGCAGATATGACAATTACACCAATGTTTCCGGTACGGATTTGCTGGATGAGTCTGGCACGCTGGTTCTGCCGGATTCCTATGAGAGAATTACCATTATCGGGACCATTAACGGTACACACGATCGGGCGGCATTCTCCAAAACGGTGGGGTCTGCATTCGACAGCTCCTATGTTTCCTTCAAACGCGTGTTCATCCCCAAGACCTATCGTCTGATCGGAGATTATTCCTTTTACCGAGACAAGGAACTTGTGGAAGTGATTTTTGAGGACGGCGAGTGCAACATCGAGCGGATTGGTGACTATGCTTTTTACCGCTGCTCCGCTATGAAGGATATGACGTTTTCAAAGGATCTGACCTATATCGGCACCTATGCTTTCTGGTGCTGTGAGGTGCTGACGCAGGCGGATTTCTCCGCGTGCTCCAAGTTGGAGCGTATCGGAGATTACGCGTTCAAATCGTCCTGGCGGATTTCCACGTTGAAGTTCCCGGAAAATGGGGTGCTCCGTTATATCGGTATGTGCGCATTCGGCAACTGTGAGGGTTTAACTGAGGTGACGGTGCCGGCATCGGTTACATACCTGGGGGCTTATGCCTTCTCTGCCGCAACGCCTGCAGGCGGAACCACAGGGGACCGGTTAAGCTGGAGTACCGTCTCCGATGTTACGGCGTTGTACATCTGCATTACGCCGCATAATATCACGACTTATTACTCCGATGAAGACGGAATCCCGATTGACCTGAATGACCTGTCCGAGGAGGAAGTTGCTGCGATCAAAGCGTTCTACGAGAAGGAATACGGCGGTTATCAATTGGTCAGCGGAAACGATGCTTACCGGTATGTGGTTATGAAGCTCCGCCGGTTGACGTTGGAGTGCAAGCTGGAAAGCATTCCGGAAGGGTTGGTTGCATACTGCGTCAAGCTGGAAGAGTTGACGATGGCAGGAAACTCCGGGTACCGTACGATCGGTAAATATGCCTTCTACAACTGCACCAAGCTGACTACAGTGACCATTCCTGCCAGTTGCAATCTGATTGATGATTATGCCTTCTATCAATGTACCAATCTGAAAACGGTGAACTTTTTGACCAACGAGTCGGGCAAATCCAATCTGACCACAATCGGTGGCAGTGCGTTCTGCCGTTCCGGGGTTGAGCGGATTGAGTTGCCGGAGGGAGTACAGGTCGTGAAGTGGAACGCGTTCCAGTATGCGAAACAGTTGCAGTACATTTCTTTCCCGTCCACGTTGACAACGATGGGTTCGTCTATCCTGTTTTACGCAACATCCCTGACCGAGATCTATTTCCATCCGGATTGTACCATTACCGCCTTTTCCAGCATGATGGCAAACGGTTGCACCAATCTGCTCTGGGTCAATGTGCCGAAGAATGTGCGTCATATCGGCGGTCTGGACGGTGTAGAGCTTTCCTTCAAGGGATGCCCTTCGCTGATGCTGACCGTTTGTGAGGGAAACCCCTACCTCAAAGAGGATCCGGTCATGAAGGGTGTCATCTATTCCCGCTATATCTCCGATGAGGAATTGGCAGACGGCTACATCATTCTGGAGTGGGTGTCCGCTGGGTACGGGAAGCAGTTGTTTGAAACAGAGGGACGCACCGAAAAGGTGACGCTGGTTATTCCGGAAGGCATTACGACTCTGCGCAACGAGGCAATGATTTATCACCCGTATATCGAGGAGCTGTATTTTCCTGCCAGCCTGCGTCATTTCGGAACACGTTCGTGCTGTGAGATGCCCGCATTGGAGAAGGTTGTTTTCGCACACAGTTACGGCGGAGATCAGGAAACAGGGATAACCGACATGAAATTTGACGGTTCCTGTTTCCAAAGCAACCCGAATCTGAAAACATTCGTGTTGGATGTGATGTTGGTGCCGACGGATATGGTGCTGTTTACCAACTATAAGGATACCGTCCCTCCCTTCATCTATGTGCCGGACGAGGTGATCGGTACCTACCGGAGCACTTGGTCGCGGTACGCGGATTTCTTCCGCCCGCTGTCCCAGTACACGGGAAACTGATGAATCGCAAATGGGCTGTATCCGTACAATAAAAAGGGTCGGCTTTGATAAAACGCCCTGAGAAAAGTGCGTCGGGCATCATTCGGAGTTGTTTTGCCTGATGGGTGCCCGGGAAAAGCGTCACGAAGTGTAACGGAGTGGCGCTTTTTCTGCGTTTCGGCATCAATGATCGGTAGCGCAAATCTGCGCAATTTCAGAGAAAACGGTTGACAGTGCGGGGAGAATATGTTATACTGAAACGGAATTAAATAGCGGAGAAAGATACGGTTTGAAAAGTTGTAAGCTGAGTAAATGAAAAGGAAATCCGGTTCAATTCCGGAACAACCGCCATTACTGTATTTGAAAAAGGCATGGCATGGGGCGAAGTCCCTGTGGGATGCTCTTGTGGGTATGTCCACATCATAAGTCAGGATGCCGCCGTATTTTTCAGGTTCCACATGTCTCGGGTGAGGAGCGTGCAACCGAAGAAATTCCGGCGAGGGGTTTTGATTTGTATTGCTTCAGATCCCGGTCTTGTCGTGTAGCGCTTCGGTACGTGCTGCGTCTTCTGCTCAGAGAGTGCGGAGGACGCTTTTTGCATGGAAGGGGGAATCAGAGATATGGTCCGGTCGGAACAGTGCCATCTGGCGGGAGGTATGGTCGCCGGGAGTACGCGAGGTGTGACAATTTGTCAACTGTAAGAACAGCAAACTTTTGAGGAGGTTAAAGAATGAATCGGAAGAGAAACAAACTGCTGGCGGGATTTCTGGCATTCCTGCTTTTGTTGTCCGTGATTCCTGCTACCGTATCGGTAAGTGCGCAGGAGGCCGATCTTACGATCGGCACGCTTGCCGAACTGCAGGCATTTGCGAAAGCGGTTAACGGCGGAAATACGTACGAGGGAAAAACGGTCACGCTGAGTGCTGATATTATGCTCGGGGGAGAAAGCAACCCCTGGACGGCAATCGGCACATCAGCCAATTCGTTCAAGGGAACATTTGACGGAAACAATCATGTGATCAGCGGACTGTATATCGCGTCCGGATCGTCGGTCGGTTTTTTCGGGAACGTGAACGGCGGAACGGTTAAAAATCTGATTGTCCGCGGCGAGGTGAACGGTACTTCCAATGTCGCCGGCATCGTCGGAAAGCTGACTGCCGGAAAGGTCACGGACTGCGGCAATGAGGCAACTGTCTCCGGCGGGACCAATGTTGGCGGTGTTGTCGGATCCGTCAACGGTGACTGCACGATCAGCGGTTGTTACAACAAGGGAAATGTCACCGGTACCATTGGCTATATCGGCGGTGTGACCGGACAGCACTGGAGAGCCGGTGTTGTGGAAAACTGCTATAATGCGGGAACCGTGACGGGCCCCGCTACCGTTGGCGGTGTAAGCGGCGGTCACAAGGCGGCATCGCCCGAACTGAAGAACTGCTACAATGCGGGAACGGTCAAGGACGCCGCAGGGAATAACAATAACATCGGTGCGGTCATCGGCGCAACCCGCGGCACCAATACCAATTGCTATTATCTCAGCGGTACCGGCGCCGATAGCAAGGGAACGGAAGTTGAGACGCTTTCTGCCGAACTGCTCGGGGATGCCTTCAAAGAGGATACGGAAGGATTGAACGATGGGCATCCGGTGCTGACATGGCAAAAAAGACTGCCGGATCTTATCATCGGCAGTTACGAAGCGCTGAAATCGTTTGCCGACTCGGTGAGTGCCGGGGAGACCTATGAAGGCGCCCTGATTCGTCTGGATGTCAATATTTATCTCGGGGGAGAAAGCAATTCCTGGACGGCAATCGGCACGTCAGCCAATTCGTTCAGGGGAACATTTGACGGAAACAATCATGTGATCAGCGGACTGTATATCGCGTCCGGATCGTCGGTCGGTTTTTTCGGGAACGTGAACGGCGGAACGGTTAAAAATCTGATTGTCCGCGGCGAGGTGAACGGTACTTCCAATGTCGCCGGCATCGTCGGAAAGCTGACTGCCGGAAAGGTCACGGACTGCGGCAATGAGGCAACTGTCTCCGGCGGGACCAATGTTGGCGGTGTTGTCGGATCCGTCAACGGTGACTGCACGATCAGCGGTTGTTACAACAAGGGAAATGTCACCGGTACCATTGGCTATATCGGCGGTGTGACCGGACAGCACTGGAGAGCCGGTGTTGTGGAAAACTGCTATAATGCGGGAACCGTGACGGGCCCCGCTACCGTTGGCGGTGTAAGCGGCGGTCACAAGGCGGCATCGCCCGAACTGAAGAACTGCTACAATGCGGGAACGGTCAAGGACGCCGCAGGGAATAACAATAACATCGGTGCGGTCATCGGCGCAACCCGCGGCACCAATACCAATTGCTATTATCTCAGCGGTACCGGCGCCGATAGCAAGGGAACGGAAGTTGAGACGCTTTCTGCCGAGCTACTTGGGGATGCCTTCACGGACGGCGAGACCCTGCCCTGCCTCAAATGGGAGTCCTCCGTTTCAACGGATACGCCGGTACGTCCTGCGTTTGTGGAAGGAACGGAACTTTCGGCACAGCTTGCTGCATACATCAAGGCGGCAGTGAACAGCGCAAAGGCTAAAAACAGCGTGAGTGGTACGCTGCTCGGAAATGAAGGCTTTCTTTCCGGCGCAAGCTCAACGGCGACAGACTGGATGGCGCTTGCCATGGGTCGCTTCGGCTATTGGGACAACGGAACCTATACATATCTGATTGATGACGGCACCGGATACGGCGATTATCTCGCTGCCATGCGGGCATATATCGAGAAGACCTATGCGGAAAATGCGGGCATTTTACACAGTGCCAAAGCAACCGAGTGGCACCGGGCGGTTGTGGCAATTGCGGCTCTGGGCGGAGATCCCACGGATTTCGGTATTTATCAGGGGAACCCAATCAACCTGATTGCGGACGGCAGTTACAATAATATGCTGAAAGCAGGACCCGGTACGCAGGGGATCAACGGATGGATCTGGGGGCTTATCGCCATGGATACCGGTATGTATCCGGTTCCGGCGGACGCGAAATATACGAGAGAAACCTTCATTACCGAGATTTTGAAAATGCAGTTGACGGACGGCGTTCAGGGGAACGCATACGGCGGCTGGGTGCTCGGCGGATACGGAAGTCGGTCTGACGTTGACATTACCGCAATGGCAATTCAGGCGCTGGCGCCGTATTACAATGACGACACGGTTTATACTTACGTCAATGAAAACAGCAAAACCGAGGTTTCCAAGACCGTGCGTCAGTGTATTGATGAGGCGCTGGATCTCCTCGGTACGATGCAGAATCAGAACGGCGGATTTGCATCATGGGGAACAGACAATGTAGAAAGCGTTGCACAGGTTGTAGTGGCACTTTGCGCGGTGGGAATTGATCCGGCAAAGGATGAGCGCTTCATCACCCGTGACGGTAAGACACTTCTGGACGGTATGTTGCAGTTCTTATTGCCGGACGGCGGTTTTTGCCACACTGCAAACGGCGGATGGAATTCCATGGCAAACGATCAGGCAACCTACGCGCTGGTGTCCTATTGGCGGTTTGAAAACGGCATGCGGACCCTGTACGATATGCGTCAGGATCCGTCCGCGGAAACAACGGATGCCATCCGGGCGGTAAGTGCGGCGATTGAAGCGGCAAACGATCCTGCTTTGTCGGGGTACAAGGCGCAGCTGAAGACGGCATTGGAGCTGTTCCGTGCGGTTCCGCAGGCGGAGCGCCGTTATGTGCGGAACTATTCCGCGCTTGCGTCCGCCATCGCACTGGTCGGCGGCGAGCAGGCTTTGGATACGGATACGCCCTATATCACGGCAATTTCGGTGACAAAGAAACCGGACAAGGTGCGCTATTATGCCGGCGAGGTTTTTGACCCCGCAGGAATGGAAGTCACCGCACTTTACAGCGACGGGCATTCCGAGGTCCTCAGCGGGTATAAACTCTCTGCTTCGGGAGAACTTGCGCTTGGCGACGATACGGTTTATGTCATGTACGGCGTTCTGAAAATTGCGCTGACCATCGAGGTACGTGAGCGGATGCCCTGGAAGGGAGAAGGAACAGCGGATGATCCGTATCTCATCGAAACAGCGGATGATCTTGCGGATCTGCGTTACTACTGCTACTTCAAAAAAATGCAGACAACCGGTGTGTACTTCCGTATGACGCAGGACATCAATATGAAGAATATCGCGGACTGGCAGGCGATTGCGGACAGCACGACCGGCGGTTTTTGCGGACATTTTGACGGAAGCGGCTATGCTGTTTGGAATCTCAACGGTCATACGTACAATGTCTGCGGACTGTTCGGCAGACTGGGTGACGGAGCCGTGATCGAAAACCTGACCATCGCCGGCGGAAATCTCGGCGGTGCATATAACAATTCTATCGGCGGCATCGCGGGCGAGGTGGTTTCCGGCGCGACGGTAACGGTGAGAAACTGTCACAACTATGCAACGCTGACCGGACTTTGGGGAATCGGCGGAATCATCGGGGAAGTGGAAGACGGTGCAACGGTTTTCATTGAAAACTGCTCCAACCACGGCATGATCAACGCGCGGTATACCGGTGCCGGCATCGTCGGTCAGGTCGGACCGAACCGCTGGAAAGAAAACGGTGCGAAGGCAGTTGTGCAAAACTGCTACAATGCGGGAACCGTTGGCGGAGACGGCAACTGGGGTCTTGGCGGCATTGTCGGCAGCTTCCGTCTCGGCGGTGAGGGACAGGTCATCCGGAACTGCTACAATATCGGTACTGTCCGTGCACTTCCGACAGCCGGAGCCGTGTTCGGCAGCATTGCGGAGGCGGCTGTTACCGTTGAGAATGTATACTATCTGAGCGAAACCAATCCGCTCATGAACGGTGTCTTTACGGATGACGGCAGCGATACGGTAGGTACTGTCACGGGGACAGCTGTCGCAATGGACGCTTCCGATATGAAAAATGCGGATTTTGTGAGCCGCCTTGGAAACGCGTTTGTCAAAGACGCTGATGCCATTAACGGAGGATATCCGGTTCTTGCCGGTCAAAAGCCGCTCGGAGAAGAGCCCGCTGTCCGCGCAAGAGTGGAGATCGGGACGGCAGAGGAGCTGAAAGCATTTGCCGACCGTGTCAATGCCGGCGAATCCTTCACGGACAAAACCGTTTTGCTGATCAACCATATTGACTTGAGTGATTTCCAGAACTGGACGCAGATCGGCAGATCCTCCTCGGTGCAGTTTGACGGCATTTTCGACGGTCAGGGGTATGTGATTGACAACCTGTATTCAACGACCGGAGGATTGTTCGGATATGTCGGCACCAATGCGGTGATCAAGAATGTCGGTGTTGCAAGCGGCGAAATCGGTTCGGACAACCTTTCCTGGATGGGCGGCATTGCCCGGTGGAGCAACGGTGCAGACTTTATCAATTGCTGGAACGGTGCGGATATCATCTGCAACGGTTGGAGCGGCGGTATTGTCGGAACCGTGCGCGACGGCGGGGATAGCATCATCAAGGGCTGTTATAACGTCGGTTCCGTGACGGCACGTGACGGTGCGGTCGGCGGTATCGTCGGACATCTGGCGACAGGCAGCAACGGCACGTCCGTTCATGTCATCGTTTCCGAATGCTACAATGCGGGTGCGGTGACTGCAAAGGACAATGCAGGCGGCATTGTCGGCAGAGCGCAGGACGGGCATGTCATCCGGAACTGCTACAACGTCGGAAAAGTCAGCGTGACCGGCGACAATATTCTGGACGGCGCCGGCGGCATTGCAAGCCTTGTAACTTCTGATAACGAGATTATCAATTGCTATTATCACTCTGAAATGACGACTTGCGGTGTTTCCAACGGGAATGATACGACTGTAGGGAAGACCGCAGAAGAACTGCAGGCGGATGCGATGCTGCAGTTGTTGGGAGACGGGTTCAAACAGGATCGATATGCACTGGTGAATCACGGATACCCGCTGCTGCATTGGCAGAAAACAGAGGATGCGGATGCGGTTGATGCTGTAGCAGACCGGATTGCGGCGATCGGAACAGTGACGGCGGACAGCGCAGATGCCATTCGTGTGGCACGTGCAGCCTATGATGCACTTTCCGATGAATTGAAGGCGCTGGTCAACGTATCCGTGCTGGAGGCGGCAGAGCGTGAACTGGACGGAATTCTGCAACTGGCACAGGCAAAGGAAGACGCACTGCGTGAACTGGATGCCTATAAAAATCCGTCGGATTACCGCGCGGAACAGGCGGAAGAACTGGAGCGTCTGCATTCTGCGGGACAGGAAGCTGTCCGTGCGGCGGAGACTATCGAAGCGGTCAAGGCGGCGCTGGCGGCGGCAAAGGCGGACATGGATGCGGTCAAGACCGACCGGCAGTTGTCTGACGAGGAAGCAGTCAGGAGCGTCTCGGAAGCCATTGCGGCAATCGGGGCGGTGACGTTGGATCGTGAAGACGCCATCCGTGCGGCGCGTGCAGCCTACGATGCGCTTTCCGACGCACTGAAGGAACGGATTGAGAATTACGCGGTTCTGACCGCGGCGGAGGAAGCGCTTGCGGCGTTGCGCGAAGCGGAAACAACGACGGGGGCGGACACCGAGGAACCTGATACAGAGGAAGAAACCTCATCGGCGCAGGAGTCGACGTCCGATGCGGATACCTCCGATACGACGGACACCTCCGGATCCGCGGAAAGTACGGATGGGCAGGAGACGACGGGAGAAGCCAATGCCGACGGATGCGGTTCTTCTGTATCATTCGGCTTCTGGTTTGTGGCAATACTCGGCATTGCGGTTATGATTGTCGACAGAAAACGGAAACATAATGCGTAAGCAAATGTAAGAGAGGAGAAAAAATGAGGCGAAGCAAGCGGATCATACTTTTGCTTTGCACGGTTCTGATATGCATCGGCATGCTCCCGGCACTTCCGTCGGGAGCCGCATCCGGACCGTCACTTGTTACGACTCTGACCGATAACGTCGTGCAGAGAGGGAGCAAAAAGGTCTTTGACGTGTGGGCGCGGAATGCCGGAGGCGTTAAGATACGGGCGACGGTCAAGCACAACGGGCAACGGCTGGAGCCTACATGGGACGATAACGAAAAGGCGAGCTACACACTTAATTTTACGGAGGAGGGCGAGAACATTGTTACGGTTTCCGCCTCCTCTGACGGCGGCAAAAAGAAGGAACTGACCTACCATATTACCTATGTACGCGCAAAGGCGGGAGAGGAAATCGGCAGGGCGGTCTGGAGCGTGGAGGCTTTTTCAATCGGATGCGGTTATCTGATCGCGCCGACAGAGGTGCCTATCTACGAGGGAGAAACGTCGGCAAAACAGCTTTTGCGCCTGCTTGCGGACAATGGTTTTGTCGGTTACTACGGCGGAACGGTAGAGTCCTCCTTTTATCTTGCCTACATTGCGGACGGGGATGTGAGCGGAGAGCGCTACAATAACTATCAGCGCAGTCAATCTCCGACCGTTCCGCGGCATCTGCAACTCTCTCCTTCGATTCCGTCGTTTTTGTTTCCGTATCTGGAGGCAAACATGACGTTCTTTGATCCGGAGGATTATAAGAAGAACTGGACCGGTTATCTTGGAGAATTTGCCTTTACCAATGGTTCCGGGTGGATGTACGCGGTCAACAACGTGTTCCCGAACGTCGGATTTGCGGACAGTTATCTGTCGGACGGGGACACGGTCCGGGTGCAATTTACCCTGGGATACGGTGCCGACATCGGCGGTGCGTCCGCTGTCGGTACGGATATTCCCGGCGCGGGGGAACAACCCGCGGGCGGATACTTCTCCGTGGCAAACAAAGACGGGCTTTCAAACGCAATCTGTAAGGCGCGCTCATCCGGTCTTTTGACACGGACCAATGTGAAAGCGGCTTATGATACGGCATTTGATGCAATGGCAACGCTGAATGCGGCACAGAAGACCGTAGATGCCGCCGCCAAGGCGCTTTACGAAGCGTTGGAAAACCCTTCTGATGAGGTCATACAAACACCGGATTCGGAGCAGACGTCGGAAAGTACCACCGTTCCCGACGAAACGAATCGGGAGGAAACCACCGATCCCCCGGAATCCGTTGTGACGGACGTGACGACGGATCCCTTTGCGGATTCCCGAAAAGAGGATGATCCCGGGAGCGGAACAGGTTCTTCGGATTCGACGCGACAGACCGAACCGACTTCCGATCTGACCGGCATCGGTGCTTCCGGCGGGAAACCCGCCACTGTCATCGTGATTCTCGGTGCTGTATCGGGAATCGCTGTTGCGGCTGCCGTGATCTGTGTGATTTACCGCAGTAAAAAACGAGCAGGGGGAAGTGGGCGAGATGCGTAAACGGTTGGGATGTCTGCTGTTGCTTTTTTTGCTTTTACTTCCGGTTGCCGGTATGTGGGCGACTGCCGCGGAGAGCTCCGTGGCGGATGAGGCGTGGAACATCGCGGAAGGGATTATTGCATGGAAAAAAGCCGACAACGGGGCAGACCCGGACGGATATCTGCTGAATGATACCTACCTTGCACTTGCCGGCACCACGCCGGGGGACTGGTATCCCATCGGTCTTGGCAGATTGGGAATTGCGGATCAGAACGCTGCTTATCTTGCGGTCATCCGGGATCAGATTGAGGAGCGTTACCGTCAGCCGGGAAAGCTGAATGCCGCCAAAGCGACCGAATGGCATCGGATTGCGCTCGCCATTCTGGCAATGGGCGGCGATCCGACTGCGATCGGAACGGATGAAGACGGACAACCCATCAATCTGATTGCGGACGGGACATACAATCGCGGGAAGACAACCTCCCTTGGGCGGCAGGGCATTAACGGCTGGATCTGGGGCTTGATTGCCCTGGACAGCCTGCGCTACCCCGTGCCGGAAGACGCACACGACACCCGGGACAGCATCCTTTTGGAAATCCTGCGGCAGCAGTTGCCGGACGGCGGGTTTGCCCTGAGCGGCGGGAGTGCCGACCCGGATATTACGGCAATGGCGTTGCAGGCATTTGCCCCCTATCAAAACGATGAAAAGACCTATACCTATACGCTGAAAAAAACGGGGGAGCAGGTGACCAAAACCGTACATCAGGTGATTGAGGAATCCCTGCAATGCCTGTCGGCACTGCAGCTTCCGACCGGGGATTTTTCCAGTTGGGGGACGGAAAATGTGGAAAGCACGGATCAGGTCACCGTGGCGCTCTGCAGCCTCGGAATTGACCCGCTGACCGACCCCCGCTTCATCAAAAACGGAACGACACTTCTTGACGGTATTCTGCGCTATCGGATGCCGGATGGCGGTTTTGTGCATTCCTATACCTATGACCCGGACAACCCCTCCTCGCATCCGGATCAGTCCAACACCATGGCAGGGGAACAGACACTTTACACCATGGCGGCGCTGTGGCGGCAGGCAAACGGGATGCGCACCCTGTATGATTTTCGTCCGGAGCAGAGTGCTGCTCTTAAGGAGCGGATTGCGGCATTGGAGCAACAGATCGCGACGGTCCGTGCGGATACGGATGCATCGGTATTGGAGCGGCTGTTGATCGATTTTTATGCATTGCCCGTATGGGAGCGGAGCTATGTAACCGGGTATTGGAGGCTGTCGGATGCAGCCCGTGCATCGGGGGTGGATATTTACAAAATTGCGGATACGACACCCGTCATAGAAAGTCCTGCCGATGATTCCGACGATCTTCCGCTGCTTTCCTTTTCGCTTTCGGATCGCGCGGCGGTGGATGCGCTGCCGGAGCGGTTGACAACGGAACAGTATGTAACCGTTACAACGCTTCTGGATAAATTGCAGCAGAGCGAAGATTTTGACGGCAAGGAACAGTACCTGCAAAAGCTGATTGCGGCAAAGCAGGAGATTGCGGCAATTCAGGCAGAGATTGATCGTCTTAACCGGGACATTAAGGAAAAACTTTATCCGTTTGATCGCATCGGTCTGGGGGACAAGAAAACGGTGGACGGCGTTGTGGCGCGCTATCTTTCATTGAGTGCATATGACCGGACAAAAATCGAGCGGTGGGAAGACGTTGTCAAAACAAAAACAAAGCTTGACAATTTGGAGCGGGGCATCGTGATCGGCGTTGTGCTGAGCGTGATTGCCGCCGGAACCACGGTATTTCTTTTGTATCGCATCCGGAGACGGAAGCACCAAAAGGAACGGGAAATGGAAGAGCTTGCCGCGGCGTACCGGGACGAATAACACGGGAAACGGAAAGGAGAGGAGGACAGAATGAAGAAGGATATTCTTGCGCTGTTTGTGATTGTTCTGTTGGTTGCCGTCGTGATAAACGGAACCAATATTCAATCCGTGGACGAATATTATCTGACACACATTGATGATATTACGCCGGACAGCGAAACGGTGACAATCAGCATTCGGTGCGATACCATCCTGCAAAATTACGAAGATCTTGACCCTGCCCTCCAATCCGAAGAATTTGTCCCGCCGGACGGGGTGATCCTCCCGCTGACCAGGTATGTGCTTCGCCCCGGAGATACGGTCTTTGACATACTGGACCGTGCGGTACGGTACAACAAGATTCAGATGGAGTACCAGGGAGCAAACGAAAACAGCTTCGGTAGCGTGTATATCCGGGGCATGCACTATCTGTATGAATTTTCCTGCGGACCGCTTTCCGGCTGGATGTACCGTGTAGACGGTGAATTTCCGAACTATGGCTGCTCCCGCTATGTGCTGCGGGACGGACAGACGGTGGAATGGGTTTATACCTGTGATCTCGGCAGGGATGTCGGCTGTGTATGGATGGAAGGAGGTGCGCCGTGAAAGCGTTTGCCAATGTGCACCCGGCAGTGCTGATGTTCTATTTTCTGTCAGTGCTGTCCGTGTCGATGTTTGCGTCCAACCCGGTGTTCGCGGTGACGGCGCTGTTGGGAGGGATTCTTTTTTGTATCACCCTGCAGAAGAAAAGTGCAATTCCCGGTAATCTCGGATTCTATATCCCTTTGTTCTTTCTTGTCGCCGTTACCAACCCGCTTTTCTCTCACAACGGGGTGACGCCGTTGTTTTTTCTGAACGGAAATCCGGTTACCATGGAGGCGTTTGCCTACGGTGTTGCCATTGCCGTTATGGTGATCGGCGTGATGCTGTGGTGCAAGTGCTACAGTGAGGTCATGACAAGCGACAAATTTTTGTATTTGTTCGGCAAGGTCATTCCGAAGCTCGGTTTGGTGCTGTCCATGGCACTTCACTTTATTCCCATGTTCAAGCGGCAACTGAAAAAGGTCAGGAGTGCGCAAAAAACCATGGGACTGTACTCCGCACGTGGGATTGTGGACAAGCTCCGGAGCAACGGACGGGTCTTTCTGGCGATGATTTCCTGGTCTCTTGAAAATGCGATGGAGACTGCGGCGTCCATGCGGGCACGCGGGTACGGAACCGGGAAGCGCACCGATTTTTCGCTTTTTCGCTTCACGGCGCGGGACGGCATGCTGCTGACTGTCAGTGCATGTTTGCTGGGCGTAAGTGTTGTGGGAATGGCAACGCGGGTAACAGCGTTCACCTTTTATCCGCGGATCAGTACACTTGAGTTATCGCCGTTTTCAGTGGCGGTTTATGTTGCGTTCGGCGTGCTGTCGTTTCTGCCGTTCGCGGTCGAAGTCAGGGAGGCAATTGTATGGACATATTACAGATCGAAAATCTGAACTTCCGGTATCCCGGTGCAGAGCGCAATGCGGTGGACGGCGTCAGTTTTTCTGTGCACAGCGGTGAGTTTATGGTCGTTTGCGGTGTGTCCGGCTGCGGGAAGACGACCCTTTTGCGTTTGCTCAAACCCGAACTGGCGCCCGCGGGGAAGTTGGACGGCAGAATTGTCTACTGCAGGGGAGAGCGGACACCTGCGCAGATCGGTTATGTATTGCAGAATCCGGACAATCAGATTGTGACCGACAAAGTCTGGCATGAATTGGCATTCGGACTTGAGAATCTGGGGCTTCCGACCGAGGTGATTCGCCGCCGGGTAGGGGAGATGGCAAACTATTTCGGAATTCAGGACTGGTTCCGGAAAAAGACCGACGAATTGTCCGGCGGACAGAAACAGCTTCTGAATCTTGCCGCGGTGATGGTGATGCAGCCCCGCGTGCTGATATTGGACGAGCCGACCAGCCAGTTGGACCCGATTGCCGCGTCGGATTTTATTGCAACCCTGCAAAAGCTCAATCGGGAACTGGGTTTGACGATTCTTTTGGTGGAGCACCGGTTGGAAGAGGTCTTTCCGATTGCCGATCGGGTTCTTTTGATGGACAGCGGCAGGGTGTTGGTCTGTGATGCGCCGGAAAAGATCGGAGATGCGTTGCCGGACGGGCATCCGATGCGTGCGGCATTGCCCAGTGCAGTGCGGATTTTCCGCTCTGTGCAGGTTGCGGACCGGTGCCCGCTGACCGTGCGTGAGGGGCGGGATTTTCTGGAACGTCATTTCGGCAACCGCCGGGGAACGCTTCCGGAGCCGGCATACCGGCACGGCGAAAATGTGGCGGTGGAGCTGAAGAATGTGTGGTTCCGGTATGAAAAAGATCTGCCGGACGTACTGCGCGGCACCTCCGTTCAGGTGTATGCCGGGGAAATCTATGCGGTGCTTGGCGGAAACGGAACCGGGAAAACGACCATGCTGCAGGTTATCGCGGGTGTCTGCAAGGCGTACCGCGGGAAGGTTTTGATTGCGGGAAAACAAATCCGTGATTATGGGGGCAATTCTCTTTATCGCGGTGTTCTTGCGCTGTTGCCGCAGAATCCGCAGACGGTTTTTATCCGGGATACCGTACGGGCAGATCTGACGGAAATGTTGGAGGTGCATGGGGTTCCAAAGGCGGAGCGGGAGAAAAAAATCATGGATGTCGCGGAAAAGCTGTCCATTGCCTCTCTGCTTGATCGGAATCCCTTTGACCTGAGCGGCGGGGAGGGGCAGAAATGCGCCCTGGCAAAGGTGCTGCTCACAAACCCCGGAATCCTTCTGCTGGACGAGCCGACCAAAGGAATCGATGCAGGGGGGAAACTGGTCCTTAAGGACATTCTGGAGCGCCTGAAGGCGGACGGAATGACGGTCCTTTTGGTGACACACGATGTGGAGTTTGCCGCGGAAACCGCAGATCGCTGTGCGCTCTTCTTTGACGGGGAGATCTTGTCTGCGGATACGCCGATGCGCTTTTTCGGCGGGAATACTTTTTATACGACTGCCGCCAATCGTATGGCACGTACGCTTTGCCCGAATGCCGTCACCTGCGGGCAGGTTGTTGCATTCTGTAACGGGGAAACGAAATGAAAAAAAAGATACTGACCTATGTGGTTCTTTGCATTCTGATTCCGGCTGTCGTCATCGGAGGAGCGATTCTCTTCGAGGACCGGCAGTACGCATGGATTTCGCTCTGTGTGGCGATTCTCTCCTGTATACCGTTTTTTTTGCGGTTTGAGCGGCGGGAAGCGGACACCAAGCGCCTGATTCTGATTGCGTGTATGACTGCTCTCTCCGTACTGGGCAGAATTGTGTTCGCACCGGTTCCCGCCTTCAAGCCCGTGACGGCAATGGTGGTCATTACCGCTATGTATTTTGGTTGTGAGGCAGGCTTTCTGACAGGTTCATTGTCTGCGGTGATTTCCAACTTTTATTTTGGACAGGGACCGTGGACGCCCTTTCAGATGTTCAGCTGGGGAATGATTGGCTTGATTGCGGGTTTGATTGCGGAGCCTTTGAAAAACAACAAGGCTGCGCTGGTGCTGTATGGAGGCGCTTCCGGGATTCTTTATTCTTTTCTGATGGATATTTGGACGGTGCTGTGGGAGGATGGGGCCTTTCATTTTTCGCGCTATTTGGCGGCAATTGTTTCAGCAGCCCCGTTTACTGCGATTTATGCGGTTTCCAATGTTATATTCTTGCTTTTATTTGCTCCGCCGATTGGAAAAATTCTTGCAAGGCTCAAAACCAAATACGCATTGTGATGTTATCGTGATGGCGAGCTACATAGCGTTCTCTATGGCATCCGGCATATTACGGCGGTCAGTCAAAATTTGCAGGTTATTTATGACCGTTTGGTGGATAGCAAAGGTGCCGACGAAAAACAAATTGCAGAGCTTAACCGAGAGTTTGATGGGATCAATAGTGCCTTGCTGGATTTTATTGATCGGAACGGATGGAATGTTTTCGCAGATCAGATTCGCGATGAGAAAAAATAGAGATGACAGATCAACGTATTTGCACCTCTTTTCGGCATTCGTTATATGCTTTTTGCTTGCTTGATCTTAATTCTTTGCCAGCTTATAAATCCATAGATGTCATTGATCAGAAAGGTAACAAAACAGACAACAACCGAAAGATACCGAACGTTTGTTATGCCGGCAAGTACCCAAAGCCAAATGAGAATCCCATCATTGGCGGCATAAGCCAGTGCAAAATAGGGACTTCGACGGAAGGTTAGGTATACGGCAAGAAAGCTTGTTGCGACCGAGATGGTACTGGGTACAAGATTGGCTGTTTGAATTTGCAGAAGCAGCAGGTAAAAAGCAGTGGTGACAATGGCAGTGATGCCAAGCAGAATAAGAAGTTCACGCTTGCTGACCGAATTGACCTGCACCTGCGATCGACAGCCTTTATAGGGATGCCGCAGCCAGGCAATCAAAGAAAAAAACGCCATTGGCATGGTCATGCCGAGATAGGTGATCATTTCTCCGTAATAGGAAAAGGTAAAAGAAATGATGCCGTATAGCAGACTGAAAAGAATCATCAGGATTTGTCCGATGGGATTGCCTCTGGCATTGAAGATGAGGGATGTTACACCGACCAGAGACGCCGCAAGGGTCAGGTAGTTTTTCCTGTCGAAAATACAGAAAGAGACAAGAATCAAGGCAACCGAAAAGCACCATAGGAGCCGTTCGTTTTTGGAAAAGATGTTTTGTTTTTTCCTGGGGAACCTCCGAAATAAAACAGGCATCCGTATACACATCTTCAAAGACCTAACGATGTGCAGACGAATGCCTTTCCGGCATGGTTCTACCCGGTGGCAGAACACAAAATATCATAACAGCTACAAATCGGAGCGTATCCGGCAAAGGACACATCCGCTCGGAATTCCGCCCTCTTTATCCGCAGGAGAACCCGAACAGAGAAAAACTCCCGGGAGAGCACTCCCGGGAGTCCCGATGGACCATAGGGGGATCGAACCCCTGACCTCCAGATTGCGAACCTGGCGCTCTCCCAGCTGAGCTAATAGCCCGTTCCCGAACGGTTTTATTCTATCACAAACCTATGGCAAAGTCAATACCTTTCGGAAAAATTTTTTCGGAGCGCGCGGGGGCATTCGGCGGTGTGGGGAGTACCGGACGGAAAAATCAATGGATCGGGAGCGGGTTGCTCCAACCCATTTTTCCATCTTTGTCCGTCACTTCCGCACGGATAAAGGTTTCTCCTTCGATCGGGTGGTATACCGCTTCGGTGAGATTTTCACCGAAGATTTGGCGGTCGGGCGCCCAAACGCGGTTGGTCATAAAGACAATCCGGCTGACAGAGGACGTGCGTACAAGGAATGAGCCGTCCTTTTGCGGGAGAAGGTGAACCTGCGGTCCGGTTGTTGCGTAATAGTCGCCTGCGGCAAGAGCCGCGTACAGGGTGGCGGGTTGATTGTCCGGTGCCTCTACCATAGTCGCGGCAACGCAGTGGTCGCCGTTGTAATAATGGCAATCGTCTACGGCAAGCAGAGGAAGCAGGGTGCCCCCGGTTGCCAGCATGTCTACCACGGCGCCCGAATAGGGACGATTGGACATGCCCCAATCGGAAACGGTGTTGTAAATTTCCGTCGCGCAGATACCGCGCAGACCGCGAATCTGTTCCGGGGAGTTGACCGACCACGCCGGATGTGCCAATTCCGCAATACCGCCGACCTCGTGAATGGCATCAATGATGGCGTTTGCCTGCTCGGTGGGATTGGCGAAAGAGGATTCTGTTTTCAGAATCGGATGCCGCGCCACCGGATCCTCCCGCATACCCCATCCGACGATATGAAATACGCCGTTTTGGGCAAAAGAGCCTCCTACATTGTACTCACAGCCGGAAAGAATGGTCATCCCATCAAACTCGCCCTCCGCACCGTAAATCCAATGGTCGGTCAGTGCAATGGCGTCATATCCGGCATCCTTGAAGAGCCGCAGGACCTTCTCCGGGCTTTTTCTGCCGTCGGAGCGTGTTGTGTGTATGTGTAACCCTAGTTTTTGCCGTGGTTGTTTGTATAAATCCGTAAACATCGTATCCCTCCCCTTTCTGCTTCTATTGTAGCACGGTTTGACATGAAAAGCAAGTAGATTGCACAAAAAAACTTTGTTATGTTTGTGCAAATCTCCAATCCATTGAAAAATGCACACGACTTCTTGTTTTTTCTCGGCGGATGCGTTATAATGGGAACGGATACAGAAACCGGGAACGACAATATACAGGAGGATTGATAAAAAATGGAACAGGTAAGAGTAGGAATTATCGGTTGCGGCGGCATTGCGAACGGAAAGCATATGCCCTCGCTCAAACAACTTCCCAATGTGAAAATGGTTGCATTTTGCGACATTATTGAAGAACGCGCAATCAAGGCGCGCGCGGATTACGGAACGCCGGACTGTGCGGTATACACCGATTACAGAGAGCTTCTGGAGGACAAAAGCATCGATGTTGTGCATGTGTGCACACCGAACCGTGCCCACAGCTTTATTACGGTGGATGCCCTGCATGCCGGTAAGCATGTTATGTGCGAAAAGCCGATGGCAATCAACTCCGAAGAGGCAAAAAAGATGCTGGACGCCGCAAAGGAAACGGGAAAAAAGCTGACCATCGGCTATCAGAGCCGTCAGCGTGCCGATTCCAGATATCTGAAAAACGAGTGCCTTGCCGGAACCTTCGGTGATATTTATTATGCCAAGGCAACCGCACTGCGCCGTCGTGCCGTTCCGACCTGGGGCGTTTTCCTGAATGAGTATGAACAGGGCGGCGGACCGCTGATCGATATCGGTACGCATGCGCTGGATCTGACGCTTTGGATGATGGATAACTATCAGCCCAAATATTGCCTCGGTCAGACCTTCCATAAGCTGAACAAAGATACCAATCAGGGAAACGACTGGGGAAATTGGGATCCGGAGAAATTCACGGTGGAAGACAGTGCGTTCGGCATGGTGGTCATGGAGAACGGTGCGGTTATCAATTTGGAGTCCTCCTGGGCGCTCAATACTCTGGAAACACGCGAGGCGGTCACTTCCGTTTGCGGAACGCTTGCCGGAGCGGATATGATTGACGGGTTGCGGATCAACGGAATCCGGCAGAATTACAAATATGAGTTCAAACCGACCTTTACAGGCGGTGGAGCGGCGTATTTTGAAGGGGTCAGCAGTGCCGATCCGTCCGTTTTGGAAGCGGCACAGTGGATTGATGCCGTTATCAATGACAAGACGCCGTGCGTGACGCCGGAACAGGCATTCACGGTCACGCGGATTCTGGAGGGCATTTACATGTCCGCCAAGAACGGTGACATTTTCCGCTTCTGAGCAGTTAATTTTTATAAGGGGGAACCATCAATGAAACTGAGTGTACTTGCCAATCTTTACGGCAATAAACCGTTGGATGAAGCATTGCAGATTATTACCGGTCTCGGTGTCCATACCGTAGAGCTCGGTGCCGGCGGCTATCCCGGAAAAGCGCACTGTAACCCAGAGGAGTTGCTTGCCGATCAGACCAAATATGATGCCTTTATTGACACGCTGAAAAAATATGATGTGAGCGTCTGTGCGCTTGCCGCACACGGGAATGCGGTGCATCCGGATAAGCAGATTGCCGCCGCATATGACCGGGATTTCCGAAATGCAGTGCTGCTTGCGGAAAAAATGGGGGTCGATACGGTTGTGACCTTCTCCGGTTGCCCCGGAGACAGCGATGGATCCCGGTATCCGAACTGGGTCACATGCCCCTGGCCGGAGGATTTTCTGCACATTCTGGACTGGCAGTGGAATGAAAAACTGATTCCGTATTGGAAGGAAGCAGGACAGTTTGCGCTGGATCACGGTGTTTCCCGCATTGCCTTTGAGATGCACCCCGGTTTCTGCGTTTACAATCCGGAAACCTGCAAAAAACTGCGGGATGCCGTAGGACCCGTATTGGGCGCGAACTTTGACCCGTCCCACCTGATCTGGCAGGGAATGGATCCGGTTGCCGCCATCCGCGAACTGGCAGGCGCCATTTATCACGTCCATGCCAAAGACACCAAATTGGATGCCTATAACATTGCCAGAAACGGTGTGCTGGATACCAAGCACTACAGTGATGAAATTCATCGTGCATGGGTGTTCCGCACGGTCGGCTACGGAAACGGAGAAACCTATTGGCGCGATATGGTTTCCAATCTGCGCCTGTGCGGCTACGATCGTGTGCTGTCGATCGAACACGAGGACAGTGTGATGACCATTGACGAAGGACTGCGCAAGGCAGTTGCATTTTTGAAGGACATCTGCATTTTTGAAGAAAAGCCCACAACCATGAGTTGGGCATAAACGGTCATTGCAGAATCCGTTATACCGTTGCAGGCGAGAGGGCTTTCCCCCGTCTGCAAACGAAAAGACAAAAGGCACGGAGCCGCTTGGGTATCTGTGCCTTTTGTGTGCGTGTTCTTTTCCAGAGGATTTTATTTAGCATAGGTTTCGTAAATGGTGATATAGTCAGTAATGGTGTCAACCTGTGTCTGCGCCTGCGCCGTAACGGAAACATACCGTGTACCGTCCGCCGCGACCCCGCAGGTTGCCAGGCAATGACGGCTCTCATCGGTAAAGCCGGTTTTGCCCCCGGTTACGGTCAGATTGGAAGGCTGTGATTTCAGCACCAGCTTTGCCCGGTCGACCAGAAGGGTGTGAGAGGGGTAATAGAAGAAATTCTTGTTTTTTTCCGTGGAATATGCGGGTGCCTTGTACTCTTTGGTTGTCATCAGCGTGTAGCAAAAGGTGTTGTTGACCGCATAGCACATGATGGATGCCAGGTCGCGGCAGGTGGAATAGTGATTGTCGTTGTGCAATCCGGTGCAGTTGGTAAAGTGCGTATCTTCCAGCCCCATTTCCTTTGCTTTTTCATTCATCATGTCGACAAACTTTTCCGTCGTTCCTGCGGTATAAATGGCAAGCTCGGTTGTGGCAATGCCGTCCGACTGTAACATCATCAGGTAGAGCAGGGACTCCACATTCAGAATTTCGCCCGCTGCCATGCCGATGCCCGAAGACTTGGCGGCGACCATATCATCATATGTTTTTTGCGAAATCGTGATTTTATCTTGGAGACTGTCTACGGATTCCAGATTTTCCACCACGACGATCATGGTCATGACCTTGGTAATGGATGCGGGATAGATCCGTTCCTTGGAACGGCGGGAAGCAATGACTTCATTGGTTTCCACGTTGACCAATGCCGCATAGCCGGATTTGATGCTGTCCTGCGGAATGACTGCGGCATCCTTGGCAAATTCGGCACGTGTGGGAGCTGCCTGGCGGTAAGGCGCTGCGGCAAACGGGTGTGAGCCGTTGGGAGCGGAAGCGCCGCTCTCGCTGCCCGATGCACCTGCCGGTTTATCTGCCGGTGCCGGTGCCGTCCGGCACATGAAAATGCCGACAGTAGACAGCGACAGCAACAGAATCAGCGCAATGGCAAGGATCTGCCAGACAGGGGAGATTATGTACTGTTTTACGGTTTCCTTTTTCATGAATCGTTCCTCTTTTCGGTTTGCTTTCAGCCCCTCTATTGTAACCTATTTTCTGTCGGATGTCAAGTATAATTTGTCGGATTTCCCGTCGTCCCATATCCTTCCAGTGACGGCAATATTCGCCAATTCCAGACAAGGTATTTACAAATCAGGGGGAATATGCTATAATAGACCCAACACATGATTCGGAAACGGAGGAATTTCCTATGAAAACACGACACAGAGTCTTTGCACTCCTCTGCACCGTCACGCTCCTGTTTGCGTGTGCAATGCTGCTGGTCAGTGCGGTCAAGCCGGACTATCAGACATCCGCCGCTTATCAGACCTCTCTGTTTTATGACAATCTTTTGTCGTTGGAGCTGACCGGGGACGGCAGAGCGGATGTTTTGCAGGTTGCGCTGTCGCAGCTCGGATACCACGAGGGAAACAACGATAAGGATCTGGACGGAATGAACAAGAGCGGGAGTCGCAATTTCGTGGAGTACAACGTGCGCTACGGCAAATTGGATAACGGTGAGGGCAACGGTGTCAGCTACGGATATATGTGGTGTGCCGCATTTGTCAACTGGTGTCTGCGCCAGGCAAGAGTGGATGAATCCCTGGTGGGCGGCATGTATGTCTCCTGTCAGAGCTGGCTCGCGTGGTTCAAAAAAGCAGGGCGTTATCAGTCACGTGCATCCGGGTATGAACCGCAGCCCGGGGATCTGATCTTCTTTAAAAGCAACCGCACGCAAGCCGCTTCCAACCATATCGGATTCGTTGTCTACACGGAGAACGGCAAGGTACATACCGTTGAAGGGAACAGCGAAGAGGTGGTCGGTTTTCATGAGTATGCTCTGAGCGATACCTATATTGTGGGTTACGGCGTGCCGGACTATAAGACGGTGGACGGCATGGAGTATGAACTCCTGCCCGGCTGTACCGACCCCGGTTATTATTCACTGCAATGGACCCGTTCGGTTCCGATGTGGGCGGATTTTACCAATCGCACCCAGTCGGTTGCCAACATTCCGCAAAACTCGGCGGTTTATGTGTGTGCAACCTATGGGGAATATGCCTATGTCCGTTTCGGGGAGCAGTACGGTTGGGTCGCACTTTCGCGGCTGTATCCCATTCTCAGGGTTGCCAAGGGCACGACGGTGCTTTATTGCAAGGATGACGGCGCACCGACCGTCGTGCGGTTTGAGGCGGGTAAAACGCCGATGGCATCTGCAACCGCGCCGCAAACCGATGACAGTGAAGCCGCATTTCTCGGCTGGAGCACGCAGAAGGACGCCGAAACGGCAACCTATTCCGCCGGTTCCGTTTTGCCTGAAAATACGGTTCTGACTCTGTATGCCGTTTTTACAAAAAAGCAGCATACGGCTGTTTTTGAAGGACTTGACGGCAAAACCCTTGCGACAGTGACCGGTTCTGCCGGAAGTGAACTGCATGCCCCGACGGTTTCCGATGTGGTCAGGGACGGCGTACGGTATACCTTCCGCGCCTGGGAACCGTCCGTTCCGGAAACGTTGACCGCCGACGGCGTTTACCGCGCAGTTTTTGAGGAGCAGGCTGTCGGAACCGCCGACGGGACAACGGGCACACTGCCTGCGGATGCCCCGGAAAACACCGGCGGGACGACGGTACAGTCAACGGGTGCCGGCGCGCGTACCACCGCGGAAACGCCGGAGAAAACCGGTTGCAGCGGCAGTGTCGGAGTGCTGATTACCCTTCTGTGTCTGCCTGCCGCAGGGTTGCTGTTCCGGCGAAAAGAACAGTGAACAGGAATCCCCCTTTCGTTGTGTGCGAAAGGGGGATTTTGACGATTCAATAGGCGCGCTGTCGGTTTACCCGTTTGCGGAATCCTGCTTCTTTTTGAAGGGGAGACGGTCGGCAATCAGGTCGACCAAACGGTTGATCCGCAACAGCTTGAACAGATAGATCCGCGCCAGACTGTACGCGGAGAACACAAGAAACAGTCCCAGTGTAATCAGGATGACAAACAAAAGCATTTTCGGCGCCGGATATTTGCCGACCTCCGCAAAGCGCCCCTTGAAATAGTGGTTCCAGACCATGGTGGCAACGTGCAGGGCAAAAACGCCGAAGGTTGCCTTTCCGAGATTGGAAATGATTACCTTGGAAACCTTGAAACGGATTTTCAGATTTCCGAAGAAGATCAGAAGGCAGACCGCCATCAGAACCATGCAGGGCGAGATGTAACTGATGAGAAAGCTTTCGTTTTTGTACAGCCAATCCTCTTTGACCAGCGTTCCGTCGCTGATCATTTTCTGCGCGATCAGCTTTTGCCCCAGTGCAATGCCGGCGCACAAAAAGAAGGTTGGCAGGGTGACATACCATTTTGCGAATTTCGGGAATCCGTACAGCCGGAAGTAGGCGCCGATCAGGTACAGAACCATCAGCCACATGGCGGAATAGCCGGAGCTGACGTAGAAGATGTCACGGTCGCCCAGGCGGGTCAGAATCATGATCGCGGCAAGCAATGTCAGAATGGTCGTTCTGAGCTGCCAGCGTTCCAGCGCCTGAACGCCCTTGTTGAGAATCGGGATAAAGAAGAACAGGATAAAGTAGGCATTGAAATACCACAGTTCCCGGCGGGTCAGCGGCATCAGTGCGATTTTCCATTCGTCCGGTGTGACGTCTACATGGAAAAAGAATTTGGCAATCAGCGTGGAAGAAACCGTGATGGTGAATACTTCCAGCCACAGAAGAACAATCCGGCGGTAGCGGAAGCGCGATTTGACATTGGTGAACCCGGTGATAATGGCGTAGCAGTCCACACAGCAGTAAGCGATTGCTTCCAGTGCGTGCGCGGTGATGTATTGGGGGGAAAACTTGGAGGTCACGCCCATGACGCCGCCACGCCCTAAGACGTGGAGCATAAGGACAAGGCACATTGCCACAATGCGGAACAGCTCAATGCCCATATTCCGCTCTTTGGCGGGCGCCGCGACCTGCGGGTCAAGCGCCGGCGCTGTCGGCGTGCGGTTCTGGCGTTTTTTGATTGCGGTGCTCAAATTTTCATTCCTTTCTGCCCTGCGTCCGCAGGGACTGACGGTAGTATAGCAAATGTCTGCGCTTCTGTCAATCGGTACAATCCGGCAGATTGCCGATATGTGGGAAAGTATGGAATTTTATCCCAGAAAACGGTCAATAACGTCCGCCTCGGCACAGGCAAGCCGGGCAAGGCAGGACTCGTCCTGCAGAAATGCGGAATCGTGCGGGTTGGTGTGGAAGCCGTGCTCGATCAGCATGGCGCAGTGGCACCCGGAGCCTGCGGCAGCACGGAGAACGCCGTAGTAATCCACCCCCGGACGATCCGGATAGGTGCGGGTTTTGATGCCGCGATCTTCTGTTTGCATGGTGTCGACCACCGCCGTATTCAGTGCGCGGGCAAGAGGGGCGTTGAACGCCTCGTCGCTCAGGGAATAGTAGGTCTCCACACCGCAGACGGCGGCGTACTGCTCCGGCGTTGTTGCGGATCCGGGGGCGTTGGAATGCAGGGAAAGAAACATCACGGCGTGATTTTTGCCCGCCATCTCTCCCCGTTCCGCAAGGGAAGGATCCTGCGTGATATCACTGCGCGTGACCAGCACCGAAAACCCGCGCCGCTCCAGTTCTTCCTTCAGGTGCTGTGCCAGAATGTAATTCTGCGTTCCTTCGTAATAGCCTTCTTTTGTGGTATGTGCGTTTGCGTACTGCCCGTGACCGGGGTCCAGTACGATCAATCCTTTTTTCATTTGTTTCACCTCCGCAACGATATATAAAGATTATAAACCAAACGGCGGGCAATGTCAAGAGATGTCGTGCCTTTTTGCCGGACGACTTTCATGTGTGCTTGACAAGCTCCGGGCGGTGTGATATACTGAGAACATAGATAAAAGGAAGAAGGAAGGGATGATTGTGGATCTGCGGACAACTGCGGTCAGCGAACTGCGCGGCGTCGGAAAGGTGCGTGCCGCGGCGTATGAAAAACTCGGCGTCCGGACCGTCGAAGACCTGCTGTATCACCTGCCGCGCGCTTACGAAAACCGCGGTGCCGTCCGGTTGCTCTCGCAGGCAGTCGCGGACGGGCAGACGCGCTGTCCCTTTCTTTTGACCGTCGCAACCACGCCGCGGGTCGCGCGGATTCGGCAGGGGCTGTCTTTGCTTAAATTCCGCGCCTTTGACGAGAGCGGCACCTGCGAAATCACTTATTTCAATCAGGACTATCTGCGCACTACGTTTCTGGTCGGCTCGGTGTTCCGCTTTTACGGCAAGGTGGAGGCGCAGGGAAACCGGTATACCATGGCTTCCCCTGCCTGGGAGCCCTACGCGGAGGGCGTTCCGCTGCCGCCGTTTGTGTCGGTTTACCCGCTTTGCGAGGGATTGACGCAAAAGCAGGTCAAGCAGAACATCAGCGAAGCGCTCACGCTCCTTCCCACCCTGGAAGACCCCCTGCCCGCCGGCATCCGTTCCGGGGTCGGGCTTTGTACCCGCGCATTTGCCCTGCGGCAGATTCATTGCCCGGAGGACTATGAAGCCCTTGCCGCCGCCAAAAAACGACTGGTTTTTGATGAACTGTTTTTGTTCGCCCTGGGACTGGAAGCGGCAAAAGCCAATTCCGGCGGCAAGCCGGCGGTTGCCTGTGCGCAAAAGGACCCCGAACGCTTTACCGCACTTTTGCCGTATCGGCTGACCGGTGCGCAGGAGCGTGCCATCCGGCAGATTTTTGCGGATATGGGGAAGAATACCGCCATGAACCGCATCGTGGTCGGGGATGTCGGCTGCGGGAAAACCGTCTGCGCGGCTGCGGCGATCTTTCTGGCTGCGTCCTCCGGGATGCAGGCGGCGCTGATGGTGCCCACCGAAATTCTGGCGCGGCAGCACTTTGCCGACCTTTCTTCTTTGCTCGGGGAGTTGGGCATTTCCTGCGGACTGCTGACCGGAACCGTCCGTTCTGCGGAAAAACGTAAGATTTATGCCGGACTCGCGGACGGGTCGCTGCAGGTGGTGATCGGTACGCAGGCGCTGCTGTCTGCGGGCGTTTCCTTTGCGCACCTGGGGTTGGTGGTTGCCGATGAACAGCACCGGTTCGGCGTGGGACAGCGTGCCGCGCTCCTGTCTGCGGGGGCGGACGGCAATGCGCCGCACCTGCTTCTGATGAGCGCAACCCCCATTCCTCGCTCGCTTGCCCTGATTCTTTACGGCGATCTGCAGGTCTCCCGCATCGACGAAATGCCCCCCGGCAGACAGCGGGTGGATACCTTCGTTGTGGATGAACGTTACCGCGCGCGGCTGGACGGCTTTATCCGCAAAAATCTGGCGCAGGGCGGGCAGGTCTATATTGTCTGCCCCGCCGTGGAGGAGCGCGACGGGGACGGGGAAACGGACGGCAGGGACGACGGCGCGCTGTCCATGGAGGAGATCGGTCTGCCGGAGGACGAGCGCCGGGAGCGCGAAACCATGCCGCCGCTGAAAGCCGCCGTGCAGTATGCCGAACAACTGCAGCAGCGCCTGCCCGAGGTTCCCATTGCCTTTGTGCACGGGAAAATGAAGGCGGCGGACAAAGAGGCAATCATGCGGCGCTTTTCGACGGGTGAGGTCCGGGTGCTGGTTTCCACCACCGTGATCGAGGTGGGGGTTAACGTGCCGGACGCCACGCTGATGATGGTGGAGAACGCCGAGCGGTTCGGCTTGTCACAGCTGCACCAGCTGCGCGGCAGAGTCGGGCGCGGGCGCAAAAAATCCTATTGCGTGTTGGTTGCCGGTGCGCCGGCGGACGGACAACCGGACGCCGAGGGGCATTCGATCGGGCAGAAGGCGCGCGAACGCCTGGAGGTTATGCGCACCACCTATGACGGGTACGAAATCGCACAGCGCGATCTGCAGCAGCGCGGACCGGGCGACTTTATTGCCGGCTGTACCGGTCAGGGAATCCGGCAGAGCGGCGCCGCCGGGTTCCGCATTGCCGATATGGGCGAGGACGCGGAACTGCTGTATACGGCATTTGACGAGGCAAAAAAACTCTTTGCCGAAGATCCGACGCTGTCCGGCTGTCCTGCGCTTCTCCGTGAGGTGCAGGAAGTGCTGACGGCAAACGGAAATATCATGAACTGACGGAGAAAACGGAATGGAACGGGAAAAAATCATGGTGGCTATGAGCGGCGGAGTGGATTCCGCACTTGCCGCCTATCTGCTCTGCCGGGACGGCGCGGACTGCGCGGGCGTGACCATGCGCCTGGGCGTGGACAATGAGCGGGACGCACGGGACGCGCGTGCGGTCGCAGAGAAGGTCGGCATTCCGCATACCGTGGTGCAGATGCAGGCGATTTTCCGGTGCACGGTCATGGAGCCGTTTGCCGCCGCCTATGAAGCGGGACTGACGCCGAATCCCTGCTATCTGTGTAATCGGGAGATCAAATTCGGCGCCCTGCTCGAAAGCGCCCGGCAGATGGGCTACCCCCTGCTTGCCACGGGGCATTATGCACGGGTAGAGAAGAGCGGAGAACGCTTCCTTTTGCGTAAGGGAGCGGACCCGGAAAAAGATCAGAGCTATTTTCTTGCCGGACTGTCGCAGGCGCAGCTTGCCTGCGTTCGCTTCCCCCTGGGGAACCTGCGCAAAAGCGAGGTCAAAGCGCTTGCCGCAACCCTGGGGCTTGTCAGCGAGCAGCGGCGGGAGAGCCAGGACGTTTGCTTCGTGCCGGACGGCAAATATGCCGAGGTGATCGAACGAATGACCGGGAAGACCTACCCCGCGGGGGATTTCGTCACCCCGGACGGCAAGGTGCTGGGGCGCCACCGCGGACTGATCCGATATACGGTGGGGCAGAGAAAGGGACTGGGACTGTCCCTGCCTGCGCCGCTGTACGTCTGCGAAAAGCGAGTGCGGGACAATTGCGTGGTGCTCTCCGACAATGCGTCGCTCTTTTCGGCGACCGTGCACGTCGGGCAGATGAACTGGATTGCCTTTGATCAGCCCGCGGAACCCTTCCGGGCATATGCGCGGATTCGCTACCGCCAAAAGGAACAGCCCGCCACCGTTTTCCCGATGGAAGCGGGGCAGGCGCGGATTGTATTTGATACCCCGCAGCGCGCCGTTACCCCTGGGCAGGCGGCGGTGCTCTATGACGGCGATACTGTCATCGGCGGCGGGATCATACAGGGGTAAAAACAAATCCGGTGCCCGATATTCCCAAATCATTTTGAATCGGAAAAAGACGGAAAAAACGCGCCAATATATCTGATTTTTTGTTTTGTTGCATATAATACCTATAATTTGCTATCGATGCACCCCGGTTTTGTACTTATTTTTGTGATATAATGATTTATAATTTTTTGCAAAATACTTGACACTCGTAAAAAATTGTGATACAATATTTCTGTAGGATAGATAATTGGCGGAGGAGTTTCCATAGATCGACCGCCTTTCGGCGGGAAATTGCGTGGGAAAGCCTGCCGGGGGTCGGATCCCTCGAGGGCGTTTGAATGGCGCTTTCCGGAGGGGCTTTTGTAGATTGATTTTATCCGTTTCTGTGGGTTGTTGCGTTTCGAAACGCGCAGAAGACTTATTTAAGTAGGAAATTTTTCGGGCGATTTCGTCCGGGAATTTATAAATTTCACCATGAAAGGAAAAAAGTTATGAAAAGAACACAAAAGCGTGGCTTTACCATCGTTGAGTTGGTAATTGTCATTGCAGTCATCGCCATTCTGGCGGCAGTGTTGATCCCGACATTCTCTAGCTTGATTAAAAAAGCAAACCTGTCGTCCGATAAGCAGGCGGTTAGAGAAATGAATATGGCACTGGCAGCAGATGAAGCGCTGAACGGAAAGCCGAAGGACATTGAAACCGTTATGAAGGTTCTTGCCAATGCCGGATACAACTCCGACAACTGGAAGTGCCTGACCTCCGGTTACGAGGTTTACTGGTTCCAGGAGGATAACCGCCTGGTACTGTACAACGCGTCGACCGCAGAGGTTGAATACCCGGACGAGTATGATGCAAAGATCATGACTAAGGCAGAAAACCATTTCTTCCTTTACAATGAGAACAACCAGAAGGCTATCGACATGGATTTTGCACTTGGCAGCTCCTCTGACAGTGGCAACAAGTACACCACCATTTCCAGTGGAAAGGGAGCAAGCCTTGATACGGTTCTGAGCAATGGCACAGGTTCCGGTGATTCCAAAACGGAATTGAGCAACAGCCAAAAGGCGGCATTGACCGACATCAGCAATTTGCTGGGGAATGGTAGCAGTGCAAACAGCAGTCTGAAGTCCTCTTTGGGCATTTCCGATAATACATACGTTTACGGTGCTCGTGAGATCATCATGGGTAGCGCAAGCTCCAATGCCTATGCGTCAATGCAGGTTTTAGCTGTCGGTGCAAGCGAACAGCCTGACCTGAAGAGCAATGGCGAAGTGAAGGAGAACCTGTTCTATATCGGCGTGACCGCGAAGGAAGGTGCTACCGATGCAGAAAAGGAAGCTGCCGCAAAGAATGCGGGCGAGTTGGTTTATACCGTGTTCACCAAGATCAATGCCGGACAGATTACCGGTACGGCAAACGTTGTGCTTGCAGGCGGAACAACATTCAATGTTTCCAGCCACGAGTGGGCACCTGTGAAGGAATTCACCGGCTATTTTGGAACTTCCGATCAAGACAACCCTGTTGTCATTGACGGTGCAAAGCTGACAGTCGCAACCGGCTATGCTTCCACCGTTGGCTTTACCGGTACCGGTAGTAAATATTTTGTGACTGGTTTCTTTGGAACGGTTTACGGAAAGACCACCATTGAAAATGTAACTTTCAAAAACATTACATTTACCGAGCCTGCTATGGACTACACACTGAGCGGTGAAGATGTCTCCAATGGTAAGGTGAACAGCCGTAACTGCATTGGTATCGTTGGCGGTATCACAGAAAAAGGCGACAGCATGTCCGCAAATGTGGTGCTTCGCAACATCAAAGTGGAGAATTCGGTTGAATTTGTCGCAGGTGCTACTGCGGGCGGTCTTGTCGGATATATTGGTGCCGCAACGACTGGCACACAACTTTCGGGTAATGTTCTGATTGAAGGATGCACAATTTCCGCCAAATTGACATCCAATTACACGACCGCTAAAGGACCGGCTTATGGACCTATGGGCGGCGTGATTGGTCTGATTTGCCGTGCAGAGGGAACCAATGTCACCATCAAAGACACTGTTTTTGACGGTTCTGTCGATGGACACTACAGTATCGGTGGTATTATTGGTGATTTCCTCCCCAACGGCACCCAGACAGGCAAAGTTGTTATCGAGGGAACTGTTGATGCGTCTGGTGCAAAGCTGAATGCCGCGGGGCATACTGCCGCAACCAGAGTTGCAGGACTTGTCGCCTATAGCGGATCTTTGGTTAATAAATTTATCGAAGTCAAGGATGGGGCGAAATTTACAGGTGCTGCGTACTCTGTCGGAACCACAGATGCAAAGCTTTATAATGCTGACGGAACTGCGTATACCCAATAATAGCAAAAAATAAGTTTATGAAAGGAGGTGCGTGGTGTTGGTAATCTTATTGCTTATATTGTGGTCAGTGAGTGCTATCTATATCACGCACTTCCTGAACAAACGAAAAATGAAGGTGGCAGCAATCGCGTATGCGGTGCTCTATGGCTACCTCCTGATTTGGTCTTGGTTAATTTTTTCCTTTGACTTTGCCGAATACGGATTTGCACCGGGACGGGGCGGACTGTTGCATGGAAGCAATATTTATTTTTCCTTCCTCAACCTGCAGGAATGGCTAATGCAGCTGCCTGCCGGGGTATTGGTCGCCGTTGTCGTTGCAGTCTGTGCATTGGCAGTGTCAGTGTTGTGCTATCTGCTGATTAGCGGGTATCGGATTTATAAGGAACTGCGCCGGATGTTTGCCAAAACCGCGCGGTTGCGCCGCCGTCGTACAGGTTGCAGAACACAACGAGCAATTGGTGAATTTTATGTTTATCCCATCTACCTGCGTAACTGTCGATGGAATGATTGAAAATCCGCGATCGTTGCCTTGATGGATGAAATAACATAAAATCACAAATGGAAAAGAAGGTATTGAATCATGAAAAAAATGAACAAAAAAGGTTTTACCATTGTGGAATTGGTGATTGTCATTGCTGTGATTGCAATTCTTGCGGCAGTTCTGATTCCGACATTCTCCTCTGTTGTAAACTCTGCAAATGCATCCGCTGCACAGCAGCAGGCAAAGGCAGGATTGGATTCCATTCTTGCTTTGACCAACGGCTCTCTGCCGGAGCACACTCTGTTCTCTGTTTCCAATAACGATCAAAATACTGCAAGCTATTGGTTCGAGTATTCGAAGAATAAGTTGAATTCAGCCGAAATTGAGGCGGGCAATCCGACTTACTATAAGCAGGAAGGTACAGGAGAAAATCAGAAAAACATTTACGCTGTATATGTCTCAGCGGATTGTTTTTCGAATGATGCGACGGTTGCCCAAAATGCAATTAAAAGCACTTCGGATCTGATTGTCGATACGCTTGTAAAGGGCGAGGTTGTTACTCTTGGCACAGATGAGACACTTTCAATCGGTACTTTAGGTGGAGACGGTAATGCATTTATAAAATGGCAAACGGTGCCTACTGCTACTACAGACGGCTATGTGGATTTTGTGTTGCAAAAAGGTAGTGATATTGAAAACAACAAAACCTTGAGAGTTTATTATACTTCCGACATTCAGGACACTATGGTTGTGTTCATCGGACACAACTAATAAGCAATTTTTCCAAGGCACTCAGCCCCTTTGGGTGCTGAGTGCCTTGCCTTATATCGCAGAAAGGAGGGTCGTTGATGCGTGGGAGAAAGAGAACACGACGCGGGGTGACGCTTGCGGAATTGTGTGTGGTAATGGCGTTGCTCTCGATTCTCAGCACAGCGGTGATCTCCTTTTGCGTGATGACAAACAACTATGCGGGCAGACTTTCCACGGACAGGGACGTAAAGGAAGGTCTGACTTTTGTCAATCAGGCGCTTGACATTTGGGTGTCCGCTTTCGACAGCGACGATTACGTCATTACCGCCGATGGCGGAGAGCTGCAGGCACGTCCGGTCAATGACCCGGAGCGTGTGTATCGGCTTCGCCTGACCGACGACGCGGTGGTCGGCGATCTGCCCACCGGCAACCGTCTGTATTTTGAAGTTTCCCATCTGAAGGAGCTGTTGTTCCTTGTCCGTACCAAAGCGGACCCGGACGACGGTCGGGTGCTGATTTACTGCACCGTTACGCATGACAAGCCCTTTACGGCGGACGGCGTGAGTGACACCACCGTATTGGTGCGTGCTACGCGCAGTATGGGAGGTTTGCCGGCAGAAACAGAACGGCAGGAGGAAACCACATGAATCCGGCTCAGGAAAAACGCAGAAAAAACAACCGCCGGGGCGTGACCGTTGTGGAGACCGTGATTGCCATGGCAATCATCACCATTGTTTGCTACACGGCGCTGACCGTCATCAAAGCGTCGCAGACGACTGCGGGGGAGGACAGCGTATACAATCAGACACGCTACCGCGCCCAAGCCGCCCTGGAATGCTTCAAATTCAGCGACTCTCTGTCCGAATTTGAAAACGCCGTCGCCTATGCCTCCCTTTCCGGCAGCAACGGCAATTACACCTATGATACCTACAGCGCCACCCTGACGATGACCGTTTTCTACCCGGAAACTGTTTCCGGTTCGGAAACCGCCCGTCCCGCTTTCCACGCCGTTGCGCGCGGCAAAAACGGGAAATTGCTTTTCACCGTTGATTATGAGAAAAGCACCGTAGGGCAGACAGGGGGTGCCGCAGAACCGTGAAACCAATACCAATGACCCCTCCCCGCAACCGCCGGCGCGGCGTTGCGATCGAGATGGCGCTTGCCGCGCTTGTCGTGGTCTTCTCCCTTTGTACGCTGCTTGTAACGCTTTCCGCGTATTCACGCACCGATAACACCAAGCAAAACCGCGCCTTTGCCGATTCCGTTGCCCTGGACCAGATCGGAGAGGATTTTCTCACCGCCCTGGAGACCGCCAATCGGAACGGGACGTTACCTGACTTTGCCTATGACGGTGAACTGTACACCACAAACGTACAGGTCAGCACCGATGGAACCATATACACCCTGCGCGTCTATACCCGGTCCGGGTACACGCAGAAATTGGAGGTCTGCGCCCAAATGACGCCGACCGGATGCCGTATTCTTTCCTGGAAGCATTGACTCGGAAACGCTGAAAAGCGCTGAACGGGAAGGACGGACGTTATAAAAATCTAAAATTAAGGAAAAACAAAGTTATGGCGAACAACCAGTATGCCACCGCGATCTACATTGACCCGCGGGAAAAGAGCGTGCATTATTATGCCAACGCCGCCGGGGCGGAGCCGATCCACGACTCCCGTAACTACAAATCCCGCGGCTTTGACCGGGAGTTTTTCACCGAATTCATCGGCATTCTGCAAGACTATATGCAACGCTACACCCCTGCACAGTCGGCGAACACGACTATCATTCTCCCCGACAACGCCGTGATGACCGACACGCTCAGCATCCCCGCCATGAACCGCCGCGCCATGCAGAAGAGCATGGAGACCACGCTGGACGGCTTTATCAAGAACCGCAAGGAGCTGAAAATCCAGCCCTTCTGCGCCGTACAGAACAAGCAGTTCTCCGAGATCTGCATCAGTGCCGTCCGTGAAGAGCTGCTTTCGTCCCTGCGCGCCAGCGCAACGTCTGCGCGGCTGATGGTACAGAATATCACCTTTGCCGCCGAGAGCACCCTGCGCGGCGCCGTGGCGCTGAATCCCAAGTTGAAGAGCGGCACTTTTTTGTTTTTGGATATCAAAAAGGACTTTGCCGACTTCATCTATGTACTCCGCGGCGAGGTGGTTGCGTTTTCCACACTGCCGTTTGGGTACTCCATTCTCAATCCGCACCGTATCAGCGCGGAGGATATGCTGTTCAATCACGCCGTCGGCGAGCTTGCCGTGTTGAACGCCCGTGAGCGTGCCAAGTCCAAAGCCCTTACCATGATGGGCGGCGACGGCAATGCGGACGTGACCGACGTAGATACCGAGAACGGTGAAGAAGAGGTGACAACCGACGCTTCTCAGAACGGGGAAAACAGCGGAGAAGAGGAAGAAGAGCGGGACAACACGCCCGGTGTACAGCCCACAGTCAACCGGACCGAGAATGTGATCAAGGTCCTGCCCAAAAAGACGGCGCGCAAGTTGCCCAAGTTTATGCAGCGCCCCCAGCCGGAGACGGAGGAGGGATATCTGTATGAGAATTTCCGCATTTTTGAAAAATGGGCGCTTTGCTATCTTGCCGGAAACGAACGTCTGACCCGCCTGGGTACGCCCGATGCGGTTTACGTCAACATGCCGAGTCGGTATTCCTCGCTGTTTGAGGATCTGAAAGCCGAGGAGAGCGAGAACGGCATTCCTTTCCGCTCTGCCGGGATTGCGGCGCAGACCGAATGGATCGGAGAGCATCTGGAAATGTACGGCGGCTTGTTTGTCCGCCGGGAGCGGTCTTTGCCGATTCTGCGTCTGTTCCGCCGTAAAAACGATCCGCACAACATTTTCTGACGCGAACACGCTTGAAAGGACGCAAACATGTTTGTTTTTGCCATTACCGACCCGTATCTCCGGATCGTGACGACGGTTCTTGCCGCGCTGATCGGTTTGTGCGTGGGGAGCTTTCTGAACGTGGTTATTTACCGCGTTCCGTTGCACATGAGCCTTGCCTCTCCCCCCTCTCACTGCCCTGCCTGCGGCTACCGTCTGCGCCCCTACGATAACATTCCCATTCTGTCTTACATCCTGCTGCGCGGGCGTTGTCGGCAGTGCGGCACGCACATTTCCTTCCGCTATACCGCCGTGGAAGCGGCGAATATGCTGCTCTGGACCCTGTGCGCGCTGCTGTTTGCCGACAACATCGGCTGGATGGTGCTGAGCGCCGTCAGTGTTTCCGTCTGTATCTGCATCGCATTTGTGGATTTGGAGCACACCGAAATTCCGGATCGGTTCCAGGTTGCATTGGCGCTGCCCGCCATTGCCGCCGTTTTCTTCGACACTGCCGCCCCTTTTTGGTCGCACCTGATCGGCGCCGGCGTGGGGTTTGCCTCCTTCTTCTTGGTGGGCAAACTGGTCAGTCTGAAAAAGGGCAGGGAGGCGTTGGGGTTCGGCGACGTGAAGTTTGCCGCCGTTGCCGGTTTGCTTTTGGGTTGGGAACGCCTGATTCTGATGGTGTTGCTTGCCTCTGTCAGCGCCGCAGTGGTTCTGACCGTGCACAACCGACGACACGGGGAAGATGCCGAGATGCCGTTTGCCCCATTTCTGTGTGCCGGGACGCTGATTGCGCTTCTGTTTGGCGATCGGCTGATCGAATTGTATCTCATGATTTTGTCCGCCCCGTGACCGGGCGGCGGAAAGGACGTTTATGCAACAGTATAAATACACGGCGATCAACCTGCAAAAGGAAAAATTCACCGGGCATTTCATTGCCCAGAGCGAGGCGGATCTGGCGATTCAACTGTCCAAGCAGGGGTTGTACCTGGTTTCCTGCGCGCCCTATTCGGGAAAATCGCCCTCTTCGTTCTTTACCTTGGGAACCGGCAAAGTCAAGCTCGCAGAGCTGACTACCTTTTGCCGCCAGTATTCCATTATGATCAACTCCGGAATTTCTCTTTTGGGCGGTATTGAGATTCTCAAGGAACAGAATTTCTCCTCCTATTTCCGTCAACTTTTGCAGATGATTTATGAGGACCTCAAAGCCGGTATGATGTTGTCCGATGCCATGGCAAAACACAAGGGGATCTTTCCGGATTTCTTCCGCAGCATGATCAAGGTGGGGGAGACCAGCGGACGGATCGACATTGTGATGAATTCGCTTGCCGATTACTACGAGCGGGACAATTCCATCAAGAAAAAGACCCGCAGTGCCTTTTCCTACCCCATCATGCTGATGTGCATGACGGTTGCCATTGTGATTCTGATGCTTGCGTTTGTCATTCCCACCTTCCGGGATTCTTTGTCGTCATTGGATATTGAGCCGCAGGGATTGACGAAGGCTGTATATGATATTTCCGATTTCCTGCTTGCCAACTGGATGTACCTTTTGGCTGGGATTGTGGTGTTTGGCTTGATCCTCTTCGGTGTCGGTAAAACACCGCGCGGACGCTACTTTTACGACTGGCTCAAGGTGCACATGCCCCTGATCGGCAAAGTTAACATCGATCTGATTACCGCCCGTTTTGCACGCGGCTTCGGACTTCTCCTGTCCAGCGGTATGGATATGACCGACGCTTTGGACGCGGTTGTGATCGTATTCGGCAACCGTGATGTGGAGCGCCGCTTCCGCGCGGCGGCAGAGGATGTGCGTCACGGCACGACGCTTGCTATTGCGTTCAACCGTTACAGGCTCTTCCCGGACATCATGACGCAGATGATTGCCGTCGGCGAGAAAACCGCTGCCCTGGACGATGTCCTGGAGCGCTCCTGCTCCTTCTTTGATGATGCCGTAGAACGGTCTCTGACCGCCGTGACTTCCAAAATCCAGCCGATCATGCTGATTCTTCTCGGCGGAATCATTGGTACGCTTTTTATCGCGGTCTACTCCCCGATGTTGGACATTATGCAAAATCTGTAAACCGAAAGAGAGATTCCTATGAATATTGATGCGGACCTGCTCCAATTTTATCTGTATAAAAAACTGATCCGGAAAAAGGATGCCGAGACCATTCTTGCCGAATCAGAACGGTTACATATCCCGGTGCGTGAATATCTGCTTGCCAAGGAATATGTGACCGAGGCGACCGAGCTGGAGGCGCTTGCGGAGTATTATTGCATGCCCTATGTCGAGGTAGATATGCTGGAGATCGACAAGAGCCTGTTTGAGCGCTTTTCTTTGGATTACATGAAGCGCAATAAGTTTTTACCGGTCAGTATTGACAAAAACGGTGTGCTGCTTCTTGCCGTCGGTAAGCCGTTGGATTTTTGCGCCATGACAGCCGTATCCGCAGTGTTTTGCTGTCCGATTGACGTCGTCCTGACACCGCCGGTGCAGATTGACAGGTATATAGATTCCATTTCCGCAGTGATCTCCACCTCTGCCGCGCTGAGCGATCTGAACACCGAGAGCGACGATAAGCTGTTTGCCGATATAAAGAGTGGCGATGAAGGCGTTGCTTCGGCGGATGATGTGGTGAACAACCCTGCGGTACGTTTGGTGGATTCCATTATCAAAGAAGCGATTCCTTACCGTGCAAGCGATATTCATATTGAGCCGTTTGAAAAGAAAGTACGTGTGCGTTACCGTATCGACGGTGATTTGCAGGAACGTGCCAGTTTTCCGATTGAGGCATATTCTGCGATCTGTGCGCGTATCAAAATTATGTCAGGTCTGAACATTGCCGAGCGCCGCGTACCGCAGGACGGAAGAATCAATATGCGCATCGGCGGAAAGGAGTACGACTTCCGTGTATCCTCTTTGCCGTCGGTACATGGGGAGAAGTTTGTTATCCGTATTTTGGATAAAACCTCCTTCCGGTTTACCAGACAGGATCTTGGTTTTACCGATGAGGAAAACGTTGTGATTGACCGCATGCTGGAACAACCGCACGGCATTATTCTTCTGACCGGACCTACCGGATGCGGAAAGTCCACGACTCTGTATTCTTTCCTAAAGGAAGTCAATACACCGACCGTGAATATTATTACGGTCGAGGACCCCGTTGAGTATACGATGAACGGAATTACGCAGACACAGGTCAACCAGAAAGCGAATATGACATTCGCGACCGCCCTGCGCTCCATTTTGCGTCAGGACCCCGATATCATCATGATCGGAGAAATCCGTGACGAGGAGACCGCAGAAATTGCGGTGCGTGCGGCAATTACGGGACACCTTGTGTTCAGTACCTTACATACCAATGATGCGCCCGGTGCCATTACCCGTTTGGAGGATATGGGGGTCCCGGATTACCTGGTGGCGGATGCGCTTGTGGGCGTTATCGCACAGCGGCTGGTGAAACGGCTTTGCCCTGCCTGCAAAAAACGCGGCAAAACCAATCAAAAAGAGATGGAAATTCTGGGAATTACAGAGCCGGTCAGTATTTTCCGCCCACAAGGGTGCCAGTTCTGTAACAACAGCGGTTACAAAGGGCGTGTTGCGATTCACGAGATTATGCATATGGATGAGACCATGAAATCTATGGTGACGCAGACAAAAAGCTCAGAATCACTTCGCAATCTTGCAAGCAATAACGGTATGATTAACCTGTGGACGTCCTGTAGGAGTCTTGTGCTCAAAGGAGTCACCAGTTTACAGGAGTTAATGACACTGAATAGTGACTGACGGAAAAAAGAGAGAAGGAGGCATAGAAAAACGCAATGGCTTTACAGCATTTTTATTCCCGGGTTCCGGCGCGGGTCAGTATGTTTAACCGTACAGACGGACCGGACACCTTTGCCTGCTCGGAGGGAATCACACAGGAGTTCGCACAGAAGGAGCTTGGTATCGTTTGCGATCAGAAGCTAACCCAATCGGATAATGAAGCCATTCGTGAAGGACGCGTTCCACCTGTTTATTGTCGTTTTCTGACAAAGACCGGTGTTGCGGTGCAGAGCTGTATCAGTTATCTGCCGACGGACTATACCGGGGAGCGCACCTCCTATATGGTACATTCTTTGATTTTTCCGCGGGAAGAGGAAGAGAAACTTTTGCGCGAGGCAGATGGCGGAATCTTGGAGCCGGCGGTGTTCCAAACCAGTCTTTCCGGGTTTTCTCTGACCGATTCCGGTGCACGTCCTGACAGTTCCTACCCTCCTGTCGGATATTGCCCTGTATATACGGAGTCCCCTGCATGGTTCGCGGAGCAGTATGATCCCGCAACCGTCAAACGGTTTCTGTTTGGATTGCTCCTGGCTCTCTGTGGGAAAATCCGGAGTGTTTATGTAGTTATGGATCCGGCTGACAGTAGGGATGACGCGTGGATGCATCGGCTGATTGAGGCAGTATATCACATTCTGCCCCACTATCTGCGCCGCCAGCTTACGTTTGCTACCCGTGTATGGAATACCACACAATATCCGACGGTACGGCTAAAGGGAATTACGCTTGCGGCAGACAGTATGCAGACCGTCAAGAGCGTTGTGGTGGATTTTGCAAAGAAGACGGTTTTGGGAATCCGTGAGGAGGAATTGTCGGCAAATCGGGAGTGCGTGGAGCATTTTTATGCGATGCTGACCGATGCGGAACTGTGCAGGCGGTATTTTGGCTTTAGTTTACATGTTGTTGATGCACAGGAATCCGCCGGGGAGTGTTCACTCAAGCGGATTTCTGAAAATGTATTTCTTTTCCGTGCCGGATGTGGGCTTTACGAGGAGAAAACGGTGCTTGCAACGGATGAACGTGTGTTGGACCTGATGACGCTGTATGACGGAGCACGAGAGGCGTTGCCGATTGATTATCGCGTGCATATGATGCATGCCATGGAGCGGTATCCTATGGGACACCGTGAGATCCCCAAAAAGGTTTTTGCGAAGATTACCAAACTCTATCCGACCGAGCCGCAGGAAACGCGTACGGTATTGATGGCTGTTGTTCTGGAGCTGATTCATACCGATGCCATGCGTGAAAAACTCTTCCAGTTTATCCGCAATCAATTTGAAAGTGAGAAACCAGATACGCAGACCAATGTGCTCCTGCACTTGTGCGGTGTTTTTTATGGTGGCTTTTTGCAGACCCAGTTGTTGACGTTTTTCGGTAAATATTACCGGTACAGTGCGCAGGATGCCAAGGATGCGATTTTGGATAAGGTGTTACTTGCCATTCGCACTAGGGCATTGCGGACTTCGCTTCTGGCCTTTTTTGATACGGTTTACCCGGATATGAATGAAACATCCCGCGGGATGCTGTATCTGACCATTTTGGAACAGTTACCGGAGGGAGATGATTTGGCGCTGTCGTTGATTGGTTTTGTTGATCGTCACTTGCCGGGTGAACCGGAGACTGTGCGAAAAGATTTTACGGAGCGTTTGTTTGCCTTGTTGGAAGCGGAACAGCGCCGCGCCGCGCATCCCTTGCTTTCGCTGTTTGATAATCCGGATACTTTTTGCGGCAGAGCTGTTGCGGTACAGGTGCTGAACGTTTGGAATACCCGCAAAATTTTCGATGAATATGTTTCCGTTTTGGTGCGTGGTGGATTGGTGGCACGCATTGGCATGGTAAAAAAGTTGTGTGCATTGATTCCGGGGACGGATAAAAGTAAAAGCCAGCATTTATCGGATGCGGTTGCGCAGGCATTTTTACAACCGGGCGTGCAGGCGGATTTGGGGCAGTTGCTGGATGCGGAGACGACTGCACAAACGGATACCGATCCGCTTGTCGGGCGGATGGTGTCCCGTGCGCTTTCACCCTTGATTGCCCGTTCCCTGACCGATGTGTTCCGGATGGGAAGGACACCTGAACAGAGAAAACCTGACCGGACTGTGGAATCTTTGCTCGCCTACGGAAAGGACAATAGTGTATTGCATGAAAGTAAGCAGTACGGTGTACTTCGTGTTTATGCGCTTTTCAAGGAAGCGACCGTTGCCGGTGATGTTAACAGAATGATTGATTTGTGTGCTGCGCTGCCGCAGGAGCCGCGTAAGCGGGAAGAAGTCGGCGCCTATGCGACAGCAGATACCGAATTTCGTCCGGGAAACGCAGATGCAGCTGTGGCGTTGACGTTGCTTTGCTCTTATCTGAAAACCGGCGGTTATCGTGCGGATATATGCTATCAGACGTACGCTCGGGGAGGAAAAGGAAAGGCTTCTGAAATGGATGCGGACTTTGGTGTCGTGGGGCAGATTTTTGCGGTTCTGTACAGGATCTATACTGCCGCAAGTGCATCGGAAGAAATGAAAAAGGCCTTGACGGATTCTTCTTGTGGGCTACGTGAAATAACGGGCTCACTGACCGATGCATATGGAAAGAAGGCGGTTCGTTATTTGGAACAGACCATGGATGAGTTCGCTGATGATGGGGGGCATTTTACACTGTACTGCCGTTCATTGTTACGTGAAGAGCAAACGCATGGAGGATTTTTTCAACGTCTGTTTGGTAAAAAACGATCATAAATTAAATCCAGCATAAAAAAGAAAACACGGTATCTCTTTTTTAACCCTGAGAGATACCGTGTTTCGTTCTTCATTTACATTTTGATTTTTTTGTTGTCGCCCTCTCCGTTCTCTGTTTGCGCAGGGAAGGCAATTGCAGGTTTTCTCGGCGGCGCCTCTCCGACACGACCGCTGTGCAGGGCACGCATCGCATTGCAGACAGCTATAACGCAAACGCCGACATCCGCAAAGATGGCAATCCACATCGGAACCGTGAAGAAGGGAAGCGCAGTCATAATGAGCACCAAAACCTTGACCGCAATGGCGAAAATGATGTTTTCCCGCACAATCCGGAGCGTTTTACGGGATATTCCGATCGCCTTAGCAATTTTGGAGGGCTTATCGTCCATCAGGACGATGTCTGCCGCCTCCACTGCCGCGTCCGATCCGAGCGCACCCATGGCGATGCCGACATCCGCGCGTGCCAGTACCGGTGCATCGTTGATGCCGTCGCCGACAAAGGCAAGAACGCCATTGGAGCTTTTTTCCTGCAGCATCTTTTCCACATAGGATACTTTGTCTGCCGGGAGCAATCCCGCGTGCATTTCATCCACGCCCAGCTCATCAGCAACTGCACGCCCGACCCGTTCGGTATCGCCGGTCAGCATCACAGTGCGCTTGACGCCGCAGTGCCGCAACGCATTGATTGCATCGACGGCATCCGGTTTCAACTCATCCGAAACAACAATATGACCTTCATAAACGCCATCCACTGCAACATGTACAACGGTGCCGATCTTTTCACAGTCGTGCCAGACTACGCCGATTTTTGCCATCAGCTTGCTGTTGCCGACATAAACGGTGTGTCCGTCAATGACCGCCATCACGCCGAACCCTGCCAGCTCTTCCACCTTTCCTACGCGGGAGTTGTCAATTGCCTTGGCATATGCCAGCTTAAGGGAAAGGGAAATGGGGTGGTCCGAATAGCTCTCCGCAGTTGCCGCGAAATCCAACAGGCTGTCCGCGCTGATCTTTTCCGGGTGAACCGCTGTGACTTTGAAGTTTCCCTTTGTCAGAGTTCCCGTTTTGTCAAAGACGACCGCTTCACATTTCGCAAGTGCTTCCAGGTAGTTTGAACCCTTGATCAGGATACCGCACCGGGAAGCGCCGCCGATGCCTCCGAAAAAGGAAAGGGGAACCGAAATCACCAATGCGCAGGGGCATGATACCACAAGGAAGGTGAGTGCCGTTGTGATCCAGCTAACCCAATTGCCGGTGAAGAGGGGCGGGATGATTGCCAGCGCGAGCGCACTGAAAACGACGATCGGGGTGTAGTATTTGGCAAAACGGGTGATGAACGCCTCGCTTTTGGATTTGTTTTCACCGGAGCTTTCGACCAACTCCAGAATTTTTGCCACCGTAGACTCTCCGTAGACTTTGGTCACACGGACGCGGAGAACGCCGTTCATGTTGATACAGCCGCTGATGACATCATCGCCAACATCCACCTCGCGCGGAGCGGATTCACCGGTCAGTGCAACCGTGTTCAATCCGGAATGCCCTTCCGTGACCACGCCGTCCAACGGAACCTTTTCTCCGGGATGAATGACAATGATGTCGCCGACTGCAACCTCCTCCGGAGCAACCTGCAGGATCTGCCCGTCGCGTTCCAGATTGGCGCTGTCCGGACGGATTTCCATCAGCGATGCAATGGATTTCCGGCTCTTACCGACTGCAATGTTCTGGAATAATTCGCCGACCTGGTAGAGCAGCATGACAAAGACCGCGTCGTTGTATTCTGCCTCCCCGTCCGGGAAGAATCCAATGGCAAGAACGCCCAGCGTTGCAATGACCATCAGAAAGTTTTCGTCAAAGACCTGACCGTGCGCGATATTACACACCGCACGCCAAAGAATATCGTAGCCGATAACGAGATAGGGAATCAGATAAAGCAGGAGCGCAAAAACAGCATTTTCCTTTTCTTCAAGTTGTGGCAGTGCCAGTCTGATGATCAGATTGACTGCCAAGAGTAAGAGTGCAGAGATCAGGATGCGAATGGCAACCTTGCTCTGTTTTTTTGTCAGCCCAAACATGGTTTTCCTCCAGGATTACGGTATTACTGTTTCAGAATTCGGACTTTACTTGAGAATGACTCTGCAATCCGCATCCACACGGCTGCAGATCTTAGCAGCCTCTTTTGCAATGGCATCGAAACGGGCATCGTCGGCTTCCAATGTCAGGCGCTGTGCAATGAAGCTGACGCTTGCATAGGTAACACCGTCGATTTTTTTGATTGCTTCCTCCATTTTTGCCGCGCAGTTTGCGCAATCCAGATCTTCCATTTTGAATACTTTACGCATGACTATTTCTCCTTTTTTGTGTTGAATTTTTTATTTGATTGTATAAAAAAGCTTTTTCAATCTTCCAGAACGTGCTCTGCGCCGCTGCGGATAATCAGACTGACGTGGTGGTCGGCAATTGCGTAATAAACCGTTTTGCCTTCCCGCCTTGTGCGTACCAGTTCGCCCTGCCGCAGAATGCGCAACTGATGAGAAACAGCAGAAACGGTCATTCCCAGGTTCTGCGCCAGATCATTGACGCACATCTCCTTGCGCAGAAGTGCGAACAGAATGCGCAATCGCGTTCCGTCACCGAAAGTACGGAAAACGCCTGCCAGACGTTCCACCGTGCCGTCCTCACACAACGACACCAACATTTCCGTGTTGCTTTCAGGTATCGTTTCCGCCTGACCCAAAGCCGCTTGCTGTGGTACTGCTGCCATTCCTGTTTTGCTCCTCCTCTGTGATTTTAACACTTGAACATTTGCTCAATCGTTCATTGCTCCACTATTATAGCGCGTCGTCTTTGTTTTGTCAAGGGGGTTTTGAAAAAAACTTCAGAAATTTTTGTCGGCAAGCAATCGGACAATCCCTGCGCGATGTCGATGGTTGTAATACCGCGCGCCGACGGGGTGCGAACTGCCCGGCGATTTTATTTTGTTTGATTTGCTTCCAAAGTGGCGGTTTTACATTATTTTGTCAACCGTTTGTTTTAATTTATGCCTGATGTTGTGTTACTGGAGCGCTTTCCTCTTCGCATGTCCATGTATACGTCACGCTTCTGCCTCGTTTTCCTTCCGGACGAAGGATGCCCATCTCGCAAAACAGGTGCAAAACGGAGTAGGTTGTCCGTCCGCGAATACGGGTGGCTGCGGCGTATTCGGCGGCGGTGAAGGGGTGGGGAAGGGAGGCGGGAAAAAAGAGATGCGCGTAGTCTTCCGGCTCGGAGAGCACGATCGTTTCCAGAAGAGAGATGGGAATTCGCTCATAACGGGTCGCGCCGCGTTTACCGTCTGCCGAATAGCCGTCCAACCATTTGTAATCCTGCACTTCCAAAAGCGGTAAAACCAGGCAGAAGCGCCGGCGCAGCTCCGGATTGGTCAAAATGGGTCGGATCCAGTACAGTTCGGACGCGATTACAAGTGCGTTTTCCCGATGGGATACCCGCCGTGGCTTTCCCACCGTGCCGCTGATCGGGTCCAGCCATGCAAGCGTGCGCCGTGCCGCAATCGGGTGAATAACAGTCAGACGGTAAGGCGTATGATGCATGCACCAATCCAATTTTTTCTGCATTGGGAAAAAACTCCCTGTCTGAATTTCTATGATCTCGCCGTCCGTCAGAATATCCGCAACAAATCGGGGCACCTTATCTGATGTATCCTCTGTTTTTTGCAGCGTCGCACTGATGCGCACTTCCGACTTGCTTTCGTCATCCGTGATCAGACGTTTGAAAACCCGATGCATTCGTTTTTCCGCAAGCGTTCCGACCCCGCCGCGGTAGCAATTTTGCGCGGTACATATTTCCTCCCTGCAAAGGACAGAAAAGCGCGCTTTGATGTGCGGGGAATTCCAATCGGAAATCGTTGCCGGATTTTGCATTTTTTGCTCCTTTCCGTTTTCAGGCATTACCGCGTAATTCCTATGGTGCAATTGCGCAGTGATGCCTTAATTCCGTCGTTTTCATAGAGTATTGTACCACAAAATCAGAAAATGTCAACACACTTATTCTTTGCCGCGGTTTCCCGCAAGCCCATATCCCGCACATTTATTGTTACACATGAAAAGTTCCGAACGGTGCATGCTATTTTCTGAACACCTGCGACGTACCCACAAGGGACGTGCGGATTTTTAATGCTCCATTCTCCAAAATAAAAATAAAGGACACATGCCCATGAAAATCAATCAAATTCCCCATATCGGGAGACGGGCGATTTCCGTCTTATCCCTTTTCCTTCTGATATGTTTCTGTTTGTCTTCATTGATACTTCCCGCATCGGCGGCGCCGGATCACGGCGAAACCTTCCGATACGCGGGCTTACGTCTGTGCCCCGGCGGAATGCCGTTTGGGGTGAAATTTATTACCGACGGCGTGCTGATTACCAATGTGGATACAAGCGCAGCCGCCGCCGGAAATCTGCATCCGGGTGATCGCGTAACGGCAGTCAATGGCAAGGCGGTCGCAACCGCAAGCGAACTTTCCGATGCTGTGAATGCCGGCGGCGGGAAGCCCGTAACCATCACCTATATGCACGGTTCCGAGAAAAAAGATGTCACGCTGACCCCGCGATATGACCGTGCTGACGGCAGATATAAAACCGGTCTGTATGTCCGTGACAGCGGCGCCGGGATCGGAACCGTTACCTTTATCCGACAAAACGACCATGCCTTTGGCGGGCTGGGACACGGTATCTGCGACGGAGAAAGCGGGAAGCTGATCCCCATGCGCCGTGGTACCGTGACGGATGTGACGGTCAGCGGACTGTCCAAGGGGACTTCCGGGACGCCAGGCGAGATCAAAGGTTACTTCGGAACCGGAAAGACAGGAACGCTGCTGAACAATACTGATTGCGGCGTGTTCGGCGTTTTTACAGCACCTCCCTCCGGCTTTGACAGTGAAAGCGTGGAGGTTGCTTCCCGCTTTGAGCTGAAGGAGGGGGATGCGGTTGTGCGCTGTACGCTGGGAACCGATGGCGTGCACGAGTACGCTGTGCGCATCTCTTCCATCCGTTCGGATGCGACCGGTCCCAAGTGCTTTACAGTAAAAATTACCGACCCTGCGCTGATTGCCCGAAGCGGCGGTATCATTCAGGGAATGAGCGGCTCCCCGATTTTGCAGAACGGAAAACTGGTGGGAGCCGTGACGCATGTGCTGATCAGTGATCCGACAACCGGTTACGGAATCTTTATCGAAAATATGTTGGACAATCTGCCCGCATCTCTCCGCTGACAGAGGGGTGTAGACAAACTTGTCTCAATTGAAAAGCCCCCGGCAAATGCCGGGGGCAAAAACCGATCAAATTAATCAGTCTTCCTTCTTTTTGCAAATGACGGTGCCAACTGCCAGAGCGCAGACGGTAACAACCATGCAACTGCCAATCAGGCTGCCGCAACCATTATTTTTTGTATCTCCGGTGGTTTCTTCCGCCGTGGTTCCTTCTGCGGTTACATCCTCTGTGGTAACTTCAGCAGAAGTCTCTTCGGAAGTCGGTTCCTCGGTCGTTTCCTCGACGGTGGTTACAGGCGGGTTGTTTTCCTCGTCGATCTGCTTTGCCTTGTCGGCAACCTTGACGACGGAATGACCTTCACCCTCGGTGACGCCGGGAATGTAGTTCTGGTAAACCCAGTTCAGTCTGCCAAGCGGTGCAACATCGCCGTCAATGTAGAAATCTTCCATCTCATCGTACTGCGTGGTGCTGTCGGCGCACTTGAACTGTACATAAATCTGGTCATACTTTTCGATGCCGATCAGCTCCATCGGAACGGCGATCATCATCTCATTGCCTTCAACCTTATATGCAACCTCGTCTGCGGCAGCAAAGCTGAAAGCATTGTCCTTACCGTTGTATTTACCGATTGTGGAGGCGGTGTCACTGACCTGGTAGTTCAGGATGTAATCATAGCCGTACCAACCGGTGGTGGCATTGTCTGTATTCAGGTAAATCTGCATCCAACTGGTGTTGTTGTCATAAGCGGTGATATTTTCAGCGCACTTGACGTAGAAGTACATGTAGGTTGTATCGCTGGTGATCTTTGCGGTGACAATGTCGTTTCTGCCGGTTTCATTGGTCAGAAGCTGCTTGCCGAAGGACATATTTTTACGGGCAACAGTATCACCCTGCATATCGGTGTAAGCAACCGGAACCACATCCCACTGAGAGAACGCGCCGTTGACATCGATTGCGTGGCGAGCGTCCTGCACGATGACCGGTGCCGCGCCCTTGAGAGTCATATTGTTGTTGACGAGCTGCATGTAGTAGTTGTCGAAATAACCGCCGCGCATCATTTCAATATCACGGCTGTATTCCGGATTGCAGGTGTCAACAAAGGCGATTTCGTATCCCATCATAGCAGGTTGGCGCTGTGCAACCCACTCGTTCCATCCGGTCACGAGCACGAATTTGACATCTTTTTCTACTGCATAGTCGAACTGTCTTTGGAAGTTGAGCCCCAGTTTGTAGGAGTCGTCGGTCAGATTCTTGGTCGATCCGTCAAAGGAACGTCCGCGGTTAACCTGATTGCCGGCACCGAACTTCAGATCTCCGTAAACCGCGGAGGAAGAGAACAGGCAGTTGCCGCTGTGCTGTCCGATGGATACGCTGATCGACTCGGGGTTTCCGTCAGGACCCGTGAAGAGTCTCTGCGGCCAGGTCCAGTCCATCCAGGGCATGGACGGCTCGGTCCGGTTGGGTTCATTCGGCCACTGGGGTACGCGAATTGTGAAGAAATCGTTGATGTTGTCACTCTGCTCTGCGATGACCAGAGGCTTGCCGTCCAACATAAACCAGGTATCCGGATACAGATCTTTGCTGTAGATGTTGTCATACGCCTGCTTGACGACGTTTGCGGAACTGGAATGCGTATACAGAACGACCTGGGGCGCGTCAAAGCCCTGTTCGTTCAGCTCGTGCAGAATTTCCATTACTGCCTTGAGGTTGTTCAGGTACAGGTAACCGTTGGTAACATCAAAGTACAGAAAGTCCACATTGGCATTGCAAAGCAGCTCCATATGTTTCCGCATGACCCAACGGTCACTGGAGTAGTAGTAGCCGTACAGAGGCTCCGCAAAAAAGTGCATAGCACCCTGGGGACCCCACGCACCGCAGCTGAGGCTGCCTGCATTGGCACCGTTTTCCTGAATGATCTTGTTCATGTCAAAGATGCCGGAGTCGCCATGCTCGCCCATCCACAGGAAGTAGAAAAGACCGACATAGTGTTCGCCGTTCTCGCCGTAAACGCCGATGGTCCGCGGATCGCTGGTATACTCTACAGCCTTGTTGCCTTTGATTTTTGCCCAGGTGGTGGTAAACTGAGAGTACTGGTTGTAGATGCTTCTGCCCACGTCGTCAGTTGCAGCGAATCCGCCGCTGATGTAGTTGAGCTTGCCGTCAACCGTGAACGTTTTTCTTTCACCGTTCAATTCATAGGAAATTTCAATTTTGTCAGCACTGTCACCCACCCGTTTGTAGGTCAGGGTGCCTTCATAGTTATCCGCCTTCGCAATCAGACGATTACCGTCGGCGAGATTTTGCAGATTACCTGCATTTTCGGAAATTTGTCCCGTTGGTGCTCCGTTCTGGCGCTTGGCGGCGACAAGAAGAAATGTCGTTGCGCAAATACCAAGACAGAGAGCAACCGTCAAAAGGACCAGCCATAGCTTCTTTTTGTTCATAGCGATCTCCTTTTTTGTGTTTCGCCCATTGTGAAAACCACCGCATGGCGGAGTTCGGTCTGTGACGAAAATGTGATAGTACCATCATTATAACAAATTTTCATCCCTATTGCAAGAGGGTTTTGTGATTTTTTTGCCTTTTCGGCGGAATAAATCCAAGGGAATGGTTGGAATTTTCTTTGCACTTCGCCTTTACGAAAGAAAGCGGCTACTGCGCCTGTCGCGGACAACCGATATGCCGGACATAAAAAGGCTGCGACAGGTACACAAGATCGGTACCGCCGCAACCTGTCTTTTGTGAAGACCGGAACAATTACGCATTGTCCAGCGTTTTTTTGGTTTGCTCGTCCTCAAATTGTCTGGTGTAGAGGGTATAGTAGTATCCCTTTTGCGCCATCAGTGCATCATGTGTGCCGCTTTCCACAATTTTTCCGCCGCGGACGGCAAGAATGACGTCGGCATTGCGGATGGTGGAAAGGCGATGGGCAATTACAAAGGAGGTGCGACCGCGCATAACCGTTTCGGTTGCATTCTGAATCAGCCGTTCTGTTTCACTGTCTACAGAGGACGTAGCTTCATCCAGGACAAAAATACGCGGATCAGCCAGCAGAACGCGGGCAAAAGAAAGAAGCTGTTTTTCGCCTGTGGAAAGGGAATCGCCCCCCTCGCCGACATCGCTTTGCAGACCCTGTCCCATTCTCTCGACAACTTTGTCTGCGGAAATCAGGTGCAGCGCCTGCCACATTTCCTCTTCGGTTGCCTCGGTATTGCCGTAGCGCAGATTTTCTGCCACACTACCGGAAAACAGATGCGGTGTTTGCAGCACATACCCGATTTGGGAGTGCAGCCAGATCTGCGCGCGGTCACGGACATCACATCCGTCAATCAGAATTTTGCCGGCGGTCGGTTCGTAAAAACGGCAGACCAGGTTGACCAGCGTGGATTTTCCCGCGCCCGTTTCACCTACAATGGCGACGGTTGTTCCGGCAGGAACGTCCAGATTAAAATGCTCCAGAACGTACTCGTTTCCGTCCGGATACCGGAAGGAAACGTCCGCAAAGGTCACATCGCCGCGGATACTTTCCCAATTTTCCCGTTTGGGGGAGAAAACATCGCCGTATTTTTCGATTACCTCCGGTCGGTCGGTGACGTCTGATTCGGTTTCCAGAAGTTTGGAAGTCCGCTCGATATTGACCTGTACCGTGATCAGGTCCGAAATTGCGTTGACCAACCATTGTACCGGTTCCATCATTCCTTGTGCGTAGGTCATAAAGACGGACAGCATGGCAACTGCCCCCAAGTCCTCGGCTGTCAGTGCAATCAGACCGCCGCGCCAGAGCACCAGCGCCAACGCAACCGACGCCGCACCGGAAATAACCGTGCGGAACAGTGCGCGAAAATGACCGGCACGGTCGGAATACCGTCGCATCTGTTCGGTCGTTTCCCGGAATTCGTCCGCCACCTTGTCCTCAATTCCCAACGTCCGTACAGAGGAGATGCCGACGATGCCGTCGTTGAACTTGCCGGAAATCTGAGAGTTGGTTTCTCTGATCTTCCGGTTGAGAAAAACCAGCCGTCCCTGGAAGAAGGCGGAGACGATGGAAAGGAGCGGGACAATAATCAGTACGCACAGAGCCAGCTTCCAGTTCATCAGGAGCATAACCACGGAGGCGCCGAGCATATAGGTCAGGTTCCAGACACCGTCCACCGTGTCCCAAGCCAATACGCCGCCGATGCGGGAAGTATCGCTCATGATCCGCGAATGCAGGTACCCTACACTGTTGCGGTTGAAGTAGGAAAAAGAAAGTGTTTGCAGATGGTTAAAGCAGGCGCGTTTCATATCACGGCCGACGTACATTTCAACACGGTTTGCCTGATAAATTCCCACAAGGTTCATGGTAACCTGCAGTGCAAGCGTCAGAAAATAGGCGCCGGCGAATAGCCAGATGCCTTCCAGTGTCTCCCCACCGATAAAATGATTGATTGCATACTCCTGGAAACGGGGCATCAGAATGTCGATCACGCCGACAAGCAGCATCATGGCAACCAGCAGAAAATAAATGCCGCTGTACGGGCGGATAAACCGCCAGATTTTCGGAATTCCCCAGAAGGGAAGATGTACGCTTTCTGCTTTTTGCTTTTTTCGTTCTTCGCGTTCGGTCATTGTCCGCTCACCTCCCCGCCTTTTTGCATTGCGGCAATACGGGCATAAATACCGCCCTGTGCGATCAATTGCTCATGGGTGCCGCTCTGTACGATTTTTCCGTCTTCCATGACCAGAATATTGTCTGCATACATCAGTGAGGTGATCCTATGTGAGATCAGGATCACGGTACTGCCGGTAAAGCGCTGTCGCAGTGCTTCCCGGATCCGGATGTCCGTTTCGGTATCTACTGCCGACAGTGAGTCGTCCAAAACCATAATCGGGCATCCGCACAGCAGCATCCGCGCAATGGCGCAGCGCTGTTTCTGACCGCCGGAAAGGGTGACCCCGCGTTCGCCCACGACGGTATCATATCCGTCCTTGCATTCTTCAATGGCACGGTCCAGGCAGGCGGACGTCGCTGCGTCCCTGACGGCTTGCATGTCCACACTCTCCTGCGTAATCGCAATGTTTTCCGCAATGGTTTTGGAAAAGAGATACGGTTCCTGCAGAACATAGCCCACCGCCCGGTGCAGTTCTTCTCGGTTCAGTTCCGTAACCGGAACGCCGCCGATGGAGATAGTTCCCTCCTGCGGATCATATAGCCGGTCAAGCAGGGCAATCAGCGTGGATTTTCCCGAACCTGTGCCGCCCATGATTCCCAAAACCGTGCCGCCCGGAACCGTAAAGCTGACATCGTCCACGACCTTCTTTTTTTCGTCGTAGGAGAAGGATACATGATCGAACACAATATCGCCGTGCCAGTCTGTTTTTTCTGCGCCGCCGGCATCTTCCGGTTCGGCATTGAGAATGTAGCGGATACGGTCGATGGAAACGCCCGCTTTGCTCATATCCGAAATCACACGCCCCAGGGAACGTACCGGCCAAATCAGCATGGCATTGTAGGAAATAAACGCAATCAGGTTGCCGACCGTCAACTGCCCCCGGACACAGAGAACCGTGCCGAATACCAAGACCAGCAGATTCTGAATTCCGGAGAGCAGGTCACCGACGCTCCAGAACCAAGTAAACAGCCAGTTTAGCCGCATCCACAGCCGGGTATAGATGTTGTTTTTTTCTTCAAATTTATCCCGTTCGTAAGCCTCTCTGCCGAACGCCCGCACAACGCGTACACCGGTCAGGTTTTCCTGTGCTACGGCGGAAAGAACGCCTTCGCTTTCGTCGCAGGCGGTAAACAGCTTGGCAATGCGCGCCCGGAACAGAAGGGAATATGTCAGAACAATGGGGACAGAGCACGCGGCGATCAGTGCCAGCTTGGCGTGCATCAGAAACATCATGGTCAGAGAGAGCGCCATCAGGATGACAATCCGGAAGATCGAGATCAACTGGTTGGATACAAACTGCTTGACCGTTTCCACATCGGAGGTGCAGCGCTGGATAATATCCCCCGTTTTGTTTTGCGCATGCCAGGATGCCGGCAGATGTTCAATGCTGACAAACAGCCGGTCGCGCATGGTTTTGACAAAGGCTTCCGCGCCGCGGATATTGGTGTAGGTATTGAGATATTTGAGAAGAGCCGTTACAATGCCGACGACTGCAACCAACAAAGCGATGATCCACAGATTTTCCCGCAGCCGCTCCACGCCGCCGATCTGTTCAATCCATGTTCGGACAAAAACCGGAAGATGCAGCTCCTCCTTGCCGATAATGGAGTCCACCGTGACGGAAACAATGCGCGGAATCAACATTTCAAGCGCCGTTACCAGAACGGAGGACAGAATGCAGAGCACAAAAAAGCGGCGACTGCCGCGAAGCAATGTCAACAGAGTCACCCCTCGTCGTTGTTTCCGGGATCGGTTGATGCGCTCTTTTTTGTCATTCTTCAAACCGTTTCACCTCACTTCTCTTTGTATGTGCAATACCGTTTCATTATAACACGTTTTGTTCGGTTTGTCAACCGAACAAAACCATTGGTTTACAACCCACTCTCCGCCGGCACCTGCCGGGAAAGTGCAGAAACGCCTGTCCCGATGATCGGAACAGGCGTTGAATTTTATTCTCCGATGACCTCATAACCAGCGCCGATGATGGCAGCCCGGAGGGCGGCAACGTCGGTAGCGGTTGTCGAGAAGGTCACGGTTGCGGTGTTTTGCGCCAAATCTACGCAGGCGGAATGAACACCCCCAACTTCTTTGAGTGCTTTTTCAACATGGGAGGCACAATGTTTACACATCATACCGCCGACATGAAAAACAACGGTTTCCTTCTGCATGGTATCCTCCGGTTATTTCAGTTTAAATGCCTTCAGGGTCTCATTAAGACCTTTGTTGTAGCTTCTCTCATAAGTTTTGATTTTGGAGGAGAAGCCATTGCCGCTTTTTGCGATGGTGATGAAGTTACCGGAAACCAGTTTTCCCCATTCGTACACATAACCCAAATCAAAGATTCGATTTTCCAAAATGATGGTCAGCATCGGTTCGGATTCCGTATCTTTGGTTCCCTTGGAGATCAGGTTGATGTCATAATAAGCTTTGGTCAGCGTGGACTGGGATTTGGCAGCCATTGCCTCAATGGTTGCACCGGTCATTTCCAAGCTGTCCCCGGTATTGGTCTTCGGCACTGCAACGACCTGCGCAACGGTGTTGACATAGCCGTAGTAGTTGTCCTGATTTTCGTCGTATTTGGGGTAGGGAATGATACCGAAGTCGATATTATACTTGCGCATACGCGTTACGCACTGCAGGCATTCGCCGTAGAACAGCGAACGGTTTGTCGTGAAGCAGTCCATGGCATCTTGGAAGCTGCTACCGGTACCGATTTCATGGAAGATTACGGTGGATTCTTTGTTGTAAAGAACCTCTTTTGCCCATTTGAAGTAATCGTCTGCTTTGGTTTGTGCGTTTTTGTCGGAGAGCGCGAATACAGGCAGGTCATCCGCATCCTTGGTTGCAGAAGTCATGTTGCTTGCATAGAAGAATGCAAGAACCATTTCCTGACCGCCGGCAAGACCGAACTGGTCATTTTTGTAACTGTTTGCATCTGCAGCATTTCCGTCCAGGTCTTTTCTTGCGAGTTCGACCATCTCGCGGAACTTTGCCAGCGTCCACTGGTTATTTGTTACCAGTTCGTAGGGAGAAGTCAGGGTTCCCGACATGTTTTCTACCATTTTCTTGTTGAACATCAGGATGAAGGTTGCATCGTTGTCGATGGTCAGCAGATCTCCTGTGGCAAAATAAATCTGGTTTCCGATAGACAGCCCGGCATTCGCAGACTGATCCCACCAGGATTTTGACAGGTTGATATAGGGCACGTCGCCGCCGGCAAGGTCATACAGATACGACTGAGAGGCGAGCGTGGCAGAGGTGTTCAGCGGGGCGATATATGCCTGGTAAGCATCGGAATTTGAAGCCTGTTCTGTTTTTGCCTTGGCGGCAATGTCCTTTTCCTGCACTTCTTTGATCGTGACATCATAAGTGTCCTTCAGGTAAAGGTTCCTTTGGAAAATAGCGCTTTTGAGTACGTCATCACTGTCTTTTTCGGTGTAGATATCCACAACGGACCATTCTCCGCTGTCATTGAAGCACAAAAAGGTCAGATCTTTGCCGTACTTGGTATCCGGAACATCGACTTTTTCCCCGGTGTCGGTTTCGTTTGTGCCGTTTTCGGAAGCGGTTGATTTTGTGGTGCTTTCACCTTCGGAATCGCTGTTGTTGTTAGCGCAGGACACGACAAGCGGAACCAACATCAGCAATGCCAACAGCAATGCAAGTAGTTTTTTCATGGTTTTCTCCTTTTTGGTTTGCTTATATTGAACGGTTAGTCAATATTCATTCCTTTCAGCGTTTCTTTGATATGTCTATTCATACTTGACTGCATTCTTTTTACCGCAGTTGTGACGCTCCCGCCCTTGGAAATCAATGCGGCAAGTTTGGTGGTTGCGCCTGCCCAACCGTAAACATAGGCGAGGTCGTAAACACGTGTTTCCAGAATCAGATCAATCATCGGTTTGGACTCGGTGTCTTTTGTTCCCTTGGCGATCAGCGTGGTGTCATAGTACGCAGGCGTCAGCGTGTTTTGCGATTTTGCAGCGAGTACCTCCAACGCTACGGCAGCGTTTTCTGCATTTTTTTCGGTCAGGCAGATGGGAATTGCCACAACGCCGCCGACATTATTCATGACGGAGTAGTAAGAGTCCTGGGAAGAGTCGAGCAGCGGATAGGGAATGACGCCGAAGTTGATGGAATGCGAGCGCAGACGAATCACGACCTGCAGACATTCGCCAAAGAAGAGTGCGTGACCGTTGCCGAAACAATCCTTTCCGTTCTGCTGAACGCCATTTCCTTCGTGCTCCTGCTCCAGGTTGAAGGAAATTTTTCCATCTCCGTACAGTCTGTATGCAGCACTGACCACCTCGTCTGCGCGACTGAGCGCGGTGGCGTCACTCAATTGGAATTCGGGGATGTCATCGCTGTTTTTCTTGGTTACGATAACGCCTCCGCCATACAGGAGTGAGAACGGTACATTACCGGTCATAGCAAAACCAACCTGGTCTTCATACGGACTCAGCTTTTCGGAGTCTCCACCCATTTCCTTGGTCGCCGCCTGCGCCAGACGGTACATGTTTTCCAGCGTCCATTCTTTGTTGGCAACCAGTTCGTAAAGATTTGTTCCTTTCACACCGCTCAGTGTAGAGCCGAGCAGATCGCTGTTCTCAAGAATGGTCTTGTTGAACATGATGATAAAGGTTGCGTCGTTGTCGCTGGTCAGAAGATCGCCTGTTGCATAAAAGACCTTGTTCGCCACGGAAAGACCTTCCACCGCCTTCTGATCCCACCATGATTTTGTCAGATCAATATTCGGCAGGGAACGCAGATCATAGAAGCGTCCGTTGGCGGAAAGGGGAGCCATGTCAACAAGCTGTCCTACGACGGCGGCATAATCCTGACTGGAGCTTTTGACCACTTTTTCCACTTCACCCTGCGTATCCGGCGTCTTCCATTCTTCCACTTTGATGCCGTAGTTTTCTTCGACATCCAAATTTCTCCGGAAAACAGCAGCCTGGATGGGGTCAGAGGAGTCTTTTTCGGCGAAAATATCCACTGTGGACCATTCTGCGGCATCGCGTGTCATGAATTTAGCGGTGATGCCCCAATTTTTTGCTTCAACGTCAAGACGTTCGCCGGTGTCGGCGGCATCGGTTGCGGCGGGCGCTTTTGTAGAGGAACCGGTCGTATCCTCATCCCCTGTTTGATCTCCTGCGGCACAGGAAAATGCACCGAACAACAGGGTTAAAGCTAGTGCAAGGCAAAGTAGTTTGGATGTAAGCTTCATAAAATAACCTCCGTTCCGGAATTGATTGTGTCCATGGATTTGCAAAAGGGGACACATACCTACGCCTATTATACGATATTTTGCATGGTTTTTCAAGAGGTTTGACTGTTACAATTGTGTAAATTTTCAACGATTCGATGGGTAACGGAAAGAAATGCGCAGAGGTTGCGGAGAGAATCCACCGCATCCCTTGACAAGTGTGATCAAATCCATTATAATTTCATTAAATAAACGGTGAGAGAAGAGGATGCGGAGTGAATACAATGGACAGCGAAAGCAAAAGGGTGCGGAATGTGGCAATCCGGATTGTTTCGGAGCGGACCGAACAGGAAAATGCCATGTTGGGTACTATGATGGATGAGAGCCTGGAATCCGGCAATGTGATTGATTATCTTGACATGCTGGAAGAGGAACGCGCGGCGGAACCCGACGGGGAAATTACGGAAAGGGAACGCCTGGAAACCATTTCGGCGGGGCTGCTGGAGGAGTCCGGAACGACGGTGTGTCTGCGGTATGACGAGACGGAGCTGACCGGTATGGAGGGATCGTCGGTGATGATCGCGTTTGACACCCGCACACCCGGACTTGTCAGCATGCTGCGCACGGGAGCGGTCCGTACTGCGTTGACTTTTGAGGCAGGCAGGCGGCACCTGTGTGCCTATGATACGCCGTACGCAGGCTTTTCCATCGGTGTTTTTACACTGCGGGTGGACAATTGCCTGCTCAGCGAGGGCAAGCTGATACTGGAATATATGATTGAGGTACGTGGTGCCGTTGCAGAGCGGAATCTTTTGACGCTGACCGTTCAGGACCGTGCGGAAGCGTGTGATGACGCGGAAAGAGACGGTGTTGGCGGACAGGAAGGAGCGGAAGATGGAGATACGTGAAATCAGAGATGTCGGGGAGCTGTACCGGGCAATTTCTGACAATATGGAGCAGGTGATTTATGGAAAGCACCAACAGATCCGGCTGATTCTGACCGCATTTTTTGCAGGCGGACATCTGCTCTTGGACGATATTCCCGGCACGGGAAAAACAAGTCTTGCGCGTGCTCTGGCAAAGTCGGTGCGCGCGGAGTGCAAACGCGTGCAGTTTACGCCGGACCTTCTTCCTGCGGATCTGACGGGAATCAATTGGTATAACCAAAAGGAGGGGCGGTTTGAATTCCGCCCCGGTCCGGTATTTACCAATATCCTGATCGCGGACGAGATCAACCGTGCAACACCCCGCACACAGTCCGCACTTCTGGAGTGCATGGGAGAAGGGCAGATCACCGTTGACGGGGAAACGCGGAATCCGCCTGCCCCGTTCTTTGTGATTGCCACACAAAACCCTGTGGAATCGCAGGGAACCTTCCCGTTGCCGGAGGCACAGCTTGACCGCTTCTTTGCACGTCTTTCGGTCGGATATCCGGAGCCGGAGGCGGAAAAAAGAATTCTGCTTGCCTATGAGCAGACATCGCCGCTGGAGGCGGTGCATCCTATATGTGACCGTGAATCGGTGTGTGACGCGATGCGCTTGGTTCGTCAGGTGCATGTCAGCGATTGCATTCGTGATTATCTGGTTGCGATTGTTTCCGAAACGCGGCGGGATGCACGGCTGCGTTTGGGCGTCAGCCCGCGCGGAACGCTTGCCCTGATGCGTGCCGCACAGGCGTATGCGGCATGTGAGGGAAGAGATTATGTTTTGCCCGATGATGTCAAGGTACTTGCGGTGCCTGTACTTGCGCATCGTGTTTTGCTGCGCTCACAAAACACCGTCCGTCTGACCGACACGGCGGAAAATGTGATTGCACTGATTCTGGACACGCTGCCCGCCCCGATCGCATGAGGGGGCGTAAAAATCCGGCTGCCGGAACCATGCCGGCGGTCCGGCTGTCACCGCAGGGGCGCGCGTTCGCCAGGCGTGCCGCTGTACGGGATGTGTTGAAACGGATTGGTGGAACACTGGTCTGGTTTCTTTTGATTGGCTTTGCCACGCTCCATTATCTGTGGGGTGTTCCCGCGTGGAAGCGCGGCTGGGAGGCATTATGGCGTGAGGAGTGGTTGGTCCTTTTGCTGATACCGCTGTTTGCCCTGGCAAGCGCGGTGCCGCTGTTTCGTCTGTGGTATCTGTTTTCCGACCGGCGGGTTTGCGGCATTCTGACCGATACCGATACGGTTCACTACTACGGCAGGGGCAGAAACCGTTCAGGAAAACAGCGAGTCGGGGAATATATGCGCATGGAAATGCGGGTGACGGACGAAAACGGCGTTCGCCGCAGGGTGTATGCGCAGGTTCCGGAAGGCGGATTTGGAGGATATTATCGCAAAGGAGAGCGGATTCTGCACCTGCGCGGCGTTCCGTATCCGGTTTCCCCGGATGCGCAGGCGCGCGGGGAGGTGCTCTGCCCCTTCTGCGGGGCGGTTGCCCGTCACGGGGAAACGGTCTGCCCGCAGTGCACACGGCATATTCCGCGCATTTTTCCGGATGACGGTATGGACGGCTGAGCGACATTGACGGCTTTGCCGTTGCATTTGTGGGAAAGGAGGTCGCATATGTGGATATGGGCAGTGCTTGCCGCATTGGTGTTGACTGCACTTGCGCAGTACCTGGTGTACCGGAAAATCGGTCTTTCCAAAGTTCGGTACACGGTTTCTCTGCAAACGGGTGAAGTATTTGAGGGGGACGATGTTTTCCTGTATGAAACATTGGAAAACATCGGCAGGTTTCCGCTGCCGTTTGTCCGCCTTTCCACCGATTTGCCGGACGGGCTGGAGTTTATCCTCGTGGAGGAAACGGGCGAGAAGGCGGAGAAAAAACGGGTGACAAAGACGTCGCGCGTCCAATCCCTTTTTGTCCTGCGACCGGGCATCGGCATCCGGCGCCGGTTGCGTGTGCGCTGTCAGGTGCGCGGGAAATACGAGATTGACGGAGCAATTGCCCTCGGCGGAGATCTTCTGGGAATGCGTGTGCAGACCATACATCTTGTGCCGGCTCAGGGCGGACGGAATCGCCTGGTGGTCCTGCCGCGCACGGAAAGTCTGTCGGCGGGGTATATCTGCTCCTTCGGTTTGAGCGGAGATCTGATCACCAACCACTGTCCCGTCACGGATCCGTTGTATATCTGCGGCGCACGACCGTATACGGATTCGGATCCCATGAATCGAATCAACTGGAAGCAGACCGCCATGCGCGGGGAACTGATGGTTCGCGAGGAAGAGAAAACTGTTCGTTTTGATTTTAATGTATTGTTGAATATGAATACGCGCCCGATTGAATTGCACCGGACCAGTTCGGATACGGCGGCGCTGGAGCGCAATATTCGGGTCTGCGCTTCCCTGTTTGACCGGGCTGCCGCTTCCGATGTGCCGGTGCGCCTGATTACCAATACCGCATCGGTTGCCGCGGGTGCGCAGGCTGTCTGCGAAGACGGTGTCGGGACAGAAATTTACGGCAGTCGCGTTTATTGCGGCAGAGGGGATACGTTGGACGCATTCCGCTTGCTTGCATCGGTCAGACCGACGGTATCGGTGCCGGCGGATCAAATGCTGGAGCATATTGCCGCATACCCGGAGCTGTACCGCGGGAGCCGGAATTTTGTTGTTGTCAGCGCCTATCTGGACACCTGCCTGGTCAATTTTTGGCACGCAATGACGGCACAGGGGTGTCAGGTCGTTTTTTATCTGACAACTTCCCGCGCGGACGTGCGGGATTTTCCTGCAGATGCGGAAATTTATTACAAAACCTATTGAGGTTCGGAAGGTGGATTTTTTATGATACAGGATCTTCATGCACATACCTATTACTCTTTTTGCGGTAAGGATGCGCCGGAAACGATTGTTGAGGCTGCCATTGCCGGCGGAATCCGTCTGTTCGGAATTACCGATCACAATTACGGGATCGGATTTTCGCGCTATGATTTTTTTGTCAACAATGAGGTTCCCGCCGGGACGGATTATTACCGGTGTCTGCGGCGTTACTACGACCATATCAACCTGATCCGTGAAAAATATGCCGACCGCATTACGGTACTGCGGGGGATTGAGGTGTGCACGTTGCGAACGGGGCGGCACGCGTTGCCAAAGGCGGAGGATGTTTCATATTTTGATTATTGTCTGATCGAGAATCTGGATGCGCCCCGGGAGCAGACCGTCACGGAGAATGATCTGTTTGCCTATGCCGCACGTCTGGGGTGCCGCGTCGGCGTTGCGCACACCGATCTGTTTGCTTTGATTCAACGCCTGGGAGAGGATCCCCTTTCCTATTTTTCGCGTATGGCGGAGCAGGGTATTTTTTGGGAGATGAATGTCAGTTACGATTCCATTCACCATTACCGTGTGCATCCGTACATGCTGCAGTTTTTTGACTCACCGGAACAGCAGGAGATTGTGCGCCGCTCCGGGGTACAGGTCAGTGTCGGATTTGACGGTCACCGTGTGGAAGATTATGCGCCCGATCGTGTGCGTGCGTATTGTCGCAAACTGGAGGAAATGAAAATTCCGCAGCCGTTTGCGGAACTCTGAGCGGGAACAATATCTCGGAAAAAGCGGATGGGAGGAAATCGTATGGAAGACAGGGTGTCAACCGGGCATCACGGCTTTTGGGTCCGTATGGCGGCACTTGCCGCAGTCGGACTGCTTTTATGCGCCTTTTTTGTACCGCCGCTTTCAGACGGTTGGTTTGCGGTTCCGTTTTGCTTTCTTTTCATATTAACCGTGTTTTTTGTCGGAACCGGACTGGAGGGGGCGATTTGCATGTTCTTTCGGGTTCGGCGGACAGACGGTGACAACCGTATCAGTGGGAAGGCACGGACGGCTTTGCTTTTGCCGATGGGATTGGTTGCGGTTGTGCTGTCCTATATAACCGGGACCGTTGTCCGGACGTGGATGACAGAGCATGCCGCCGCGGTGCCTGGCGGCTATGATCCTGCGTCTGCCGTTCCGGCTTTGCTTGCGGCATTGGCGGGTGGAATCCTGTTTTTGGGCGCCGTTCTGTGGTTTGTCCCGACCGAACGGCTTTTGGGGGTGTACGGCGGCGGAGCCATACTGCTCCTGTTTCTCCTGGCGGGAATTTTGGCTGGTATCCGGAATCTCAACGATCCGACATGCGCCATTTGTGCCGCGGGCGCAGGAGCACTTCTCCTTTGGGCGACCAATCAGCAGTTTTTGTCCGAGCAATGCCGAAAGACGAAGATTATTTTCGTCAGTGAGCAGGCGCGTGCATATAACAGCGGGATGACCGGTTTTCTTTTGCCTGTGTTTGCGGTGTTTTTCTGCCTGTGTGTTGTGGGAATGACAGGGGTTATGGTGTTGTTCCGGATTCTCTTTTTTGCGCTGCTCGGCGGCGGAGCGGATGCCGGCGGGGACGATTCTTACCGGGAGCCGGAGGCTGTGCGGCAGGGAGCGGAGAATTTTATTTTCAGGCAGGTTGGTGTCGGGCATTCCGCGGTTGCAGAGGCGCTCTTTTTGCTGTTTCTGCTCCTGTGTGCCGGTGCTTTGGTTGTGCTGATTTTTCGCCGCCGGGATTCGGTGCGTGCCTTTCTCGCACGCTTGCTTGCCGCGTTTTATGCCCTGCTCGGCTTTTGGTTTGGCAGAAGAAAGGCGTATGATACGCAAAGTGTCCCGGGAATTTCCCGCGCAGAAGCCGGAAATAAAGAGGTGCAGGTTTTTGCGGTTACAGCGCCGCGCACGGCGCCGGTGCGGACGTTTCGGGCGTTTCTCGCCGCCCTGCACCGTTGTTCGGACGAACCTGCCAGGTTGCGCTATGCGTATGCGGTAACGGTTGCGGTGATGCGGGAGCGGGATTCCTCTCTGCGTCTGTCTGACACGCCCCGTGTACTTGCCGCCAAGGCGGCTGGTGTGCCCGGTTCGGAGGATTTTGCAAATGCGACATCGCTTTTTGAAGAGATTGCATACGGAGGGAGTATCCCGGACGAGGCGGAGATGAAACGGGTGACAGAGACTCTCAGCCATCTGCTGCGTATATGGCTTCCCTGAAGCTGTCCTATCGGCAAAATGCCTGAAAGATCCCGGGAAAAACCGTCAAATAGCCGAAGGAAAATGGCTTGTATTCCGGTTTTGTTTGTGCTAAAATGAAAGGGTATCTGTTGTAGATTCATATACGACAGATGCGGTGCACCCGACGGAAATGCTATGACGGCGGTTGGAGTAACAAAATTTTTGTCCCGTACCAAAGCGGCAGGCGCGTGCTTTTTTGCATATTCTTTGTCGGGGTGCGCCATTGTGTCAGTTGTAAACAAACACGTTGAGAAAAGGAGTCAGAGATGAAACAGATGAAAACCAAAGCCAGATTGTTTGCGCTTTGCCTGGGGCTGTTGATGCTTGCGGCGTTTGCCGGTTCGGTGCTGGTTGTGTTTGCTGATGCCGATGTCAAAGCGTTCGGAGACGGTGGGCATAATGCGCAGTCGGTTCCGGAAGGGAAAGGCGTCGTCGGTATGCATATCGGTGTCAACGGGGAATTCAGCGCATTTTCCTTTGTGATGCCTACCTGGACAGTCAGCGGCGAGTACAGCGCGTACCTGTCCGTTTATCGGTGGGATACCGATTACAAGACCACCGTTTCGGCGGAGCCGCTTGCAACCAAAGAGTTTACCGGGCTGAATGACTGCGCGGAAAACCGTTTTGTTTTGCCCTCTCCGTTACCCGCAGGGGAGTATTTCTTTGCCATTGAAAAGACCGTCGGCAATGTGGGTTGCTGGCTGGTTCCCGGAACCGCCGTTTCCAAGGGCTACACCTTTATTGACGGAATCGAATCCGAACAGGAAATGGAACTGCGGATCCGCTTTAAGGGAGCACAGCCGGCGGAACCGTTCGTCAAGGTCGAAAGCCAGGCGGTTTTCTACGGAGATGCGCCTACTTATGAGCGTGTGACCGACATCGGGACTGATTTGTCCGGATATGGATTGCCCGCAGACAGTCTGTACCTGCGAAACGGTGTTATGCCCGACACCTGGGTGTTTACCGATGGACTCGGACGTCGCGCACTGACCAATCAGGATGTGGGAGATCCCCGCGCGGACCGTACCCTGATGATTTTCTATTCCTCTTGGCATGCCAGCATGAGCAACAGCAAAGCATTCAACATACAGCAGTTTTTGGATGCCGAGGTTGCGAAGGGAACCAAGCTGGAGGATATTCTGTACGATTATGACTATGCCGGATGGCCCAAGAGCGGATATCAGCATTTCTGGAACGAGCCGGTGTTCGGCTATTATCGGACGGACGATCCGTGGGTGCTCCGCCGGCAGGGAGAAATGCTTGCCAATGCGCTGGTGGATGCAATTTCCACCGACAACACCAATGGAACCATGACCTGGAAAGACAGCTATACCGCTATTTACGAGACCTGGCTGCAGGCGCAGAAAGACGGTGTCAACACGCCCAAAGTGTCTTACATGCTCCCGTTTGCACCGGGTGCAAATACCAATACCCAACTGGAGTCACTGTATCTGGATATTTACCGCGACGGGAAGTATCAGTCTCTGTGGTTTTGGTGGGATGAGAAACCCATGATGCTTGCCCACGGTTACGGGTTGGATACAACCAAGGGACTGCACAAAGAAATTTCGAAGTTCTTCTCCTTCCGCACCAATTATCCGGGGTATCTGAATGAGTCTCCGCAGCTGAAAAACTGGGGGTGGCTGGCAGTTTATCCACAGCCTGCGTACTATGCCTCCAACGCGGACCGGCGCAAAAAAGTCATTGAGGAAATGACCGTCGGTATTGCGCAGAACCACGATTGGAAGCTGCATCTGATTTCCGCAATGAACGGCCCCAACAATACCGGCAGAACCTACACTTCCAAGGGGTATGATACAAGGGAGAATGCCAAACTGTACGGTGCCAATTTTGCGGAACAGTTTGAGTACGCTCTTAAGGCAGATCCCAAGCTGATCTACCTGACCGGTTGGAACGAATGGATTGCCGGCAGATACCAGAGCTGGCCGGATATTCCGGAAAGTGCGGTGAAGAACGCATTCCCCGATCAGTTCAACGATGAAAACAGCCGTGACGCGGAACCGTCACGCGGCGATCTTAAGGACCATTACTACTATCAGATGGTCAATTTCATCCGTCAGTACAAGGGAGTCCGTGCCATTCCTGTGGCATCGGTAAACAAGACCATTGATATTACCAAGGGAACCGAGCAGTGGAAAGATGTGACCCCGTACTACGCCGCCTATATTGGCAATACCGGAAACCGTGATTTCAAGGGTTATACCGACTACTATTATACCGATTTCTCCGGCAGAAACGATATCATCGGCACGCAGATGACGCGGGATGCAGACAATATTTATCTGCTGATCGAATGCGCATCTGATATTACGCCCTATACGGACCCGCTTTGGATGCATGTCTATCTGGATACCGACGCCGGGCAGACCGGATGGGAGAGCTTTGATTATGTGATCAATAAAACATCTCCCAAGAACGAATCCGTGGCGTACCTGGAAAAATTCACCGGCAACGGTTATGAAAGCAAGGTGGTTGCCGAGGTTTCTTACCATGCCGAGGGCAGATACCTCCAGATTGCCATCAAAAAAGCGGACCTCGGCATCAGCGGAGATGATTTTACGGTCAATTACAGCGTGACGGACAATATTCACGACCGTGACGATGCCGGACAGAAGCAGGAAAACGGTAGTTATGTGTATACAGTGTTCTCCGGCGATATTCTGGATTTCTATACTTCCGGTGATGTTGCACCGTCGGGCAGATTCCAGTATAGCTTTATCAGCACCAAGGAAAATGCCATCGGCAAAACGGAGGATACTTCCGCGGGCGAAACCTCCGGCGATGAAACATCGGTATCCGATACCGGAGAATCCACGACCGGTGCCGATACGGAAAAGGCGGAGGACTCCACCGATGTCGAAAAGCAAAACGGTTGCGGTTCGGTTGCTTTGCTTTCTGTGAGTGCCGTACTTGCCGTTGCGGGCGCGGTGATTCTGCGAAAGAAAAAAGACTGATCTGATTGACAGATAGAAACAGGGGGCTGCGCTGAGCGCAGCCCCCTATGGCAATTATAGGTTTTCTACGGTGTCAAACAACCCGCTGCCGCGTAAGAGGTCCTCGCGGGCAAGAGCGGTGCGTACTGTATAGGGCTGCAGACGGCGCAGCATATCGGCAAAGGCGGAGAAGTGCCGGGGTTCGGTTGTCAGCAAACGGGCAATATCCCTGTTGTCCTGCTCCGGATCGCGTTCGCGCAGGTAATCGTAAAAGGCACGGTCCGCGCGTCCGAACTCACTCATCGGCTTGTTGTAGTCGGCAGCAGTCTTGATAATCAGCGCCGTCAATTCCTCTTTGTCCGGAATATGTGCGTCAATCCAATCCGCAACGCCGGCAAAACGCGTATAGGTTTCACCCACATGCGGATCGCGGTAGGACCACATGGCAAGCCGTCCGTCCTCCGTGTCGAAAATTCCGCCGCCGTAAGCGCCGCCTTTGGCGCGGATTTCGTCCCAGAAGCAGGTGGTGGACAGCCATTGGGTAATCAGGGAATCAATCGGATCATATGCTCTGCCGATTTCGTCCAGCATGCCCATCTGGACACAGTAACCGACATCGGTGGGAATGCACAATGCACGATTCTCCTGCGCGATGCGGGCAGGACGGCAGTCGGTTCCTTTGGCGCCGACGGACAGACCGAGAAGCGGCAGACTTTCGCGGCAGCATGCGACCCCTTGTTCGCTTGCGGAAACCAGAACGGTCAGGCGCGCGGTCACAAAGACACGCTGTGCGCATGCCCGCAAAGCTTCCGCCAGCTGTTCCGATTCGCGGTCGTAAAAACGGAGCATTTCTTCCATCCGGCGGATGTTGGTGACACTGCCGTCCAGGGCGTTCTGATAGGCGCCCATGTCACACAGGGAAGCGGCGGCAAGTGAAAGCGCAGTCAGATGTCCCGCCGTTATCATGTGGTTTTTCCGTCCAGCAAGATCGCCGGAATAAATTCGGTACAGATTGGTTTTGTCATAGACCGTTTCACGGAGCATTTCTCCCGCCAGGGTCAGCACCTGCGGAATATTTGCGGCGGTGCAGGCAATGTTCAGAACCAGCGCCGCGCGGCTTTTGTCCGCCCGGATTGCGCGCACAGTGTGGTAAAGATTGATTTCACAACAAAGCTCCTGCTGTTTTGCCCGCAACTCTTCCGGTGTGTAACGGGAGGTTCCCAGGGCGGGAAGCGCCAGTCGCAGACGGAAAACATCGCGAAGCTGTTCTTCCGTCAGATCACACAGGTCAAAGGAGAGACTGATCCGACACAGTTCCCCGGTGTCGGTTGTGACGGAAAGAAACGGAACCGTATTTTCGCCGGTGCCGATTGATGCACGTCCCGCAAGTACCGATGGGTGCTTGCATTCGGTGCGCAGATCGGAGAGATGGAGACCGGGAAGTGTTGCCAGCGCCTCCGGGGAATCCGGTGTATCAAGGTAGGTCTGGAATGCCCGGGCGTGCGCACACAGCTCCGCATACGCTGCGTCTGTCATTCCGGCTCGGATCCGGCTGCAGGTTTGTGCGAGCGCCTGCGCGCGCTCCGCAGCCATGGTTGCGGAAGGAACGGCACAGATCAGCACCCGATGCGGGTTTTCTATGAGAGCGGAACGCAGAACCCCTGCCCAGTATTGTCCATCGGCGGAGGCGGCCTCGCGAACACGAATCAGATTGTTTTGCGGTGCGTATTCGCCGTAGCGCAGGTAGCGCCTGAGAATGCCGAAGGCGACTGACATGATATAGCGCGGCTCCAGCGCGCTTTCGCGTGTCGCGCGTTCCCATGCGCGCAGAAGATGCTCCATGCGTTCCGCCGGAATCCCTTCCGCAGCAACGCGTTCCAGTGTTTGCAGGACGGTCTGCGTAAAAGCATCCGCACGGTCCGGGTCGGATTTCTTGACAGAGCATACCACAATTGGCTGGAGTGCGTCCATATCGACGGTCATATCGAAGTCCTGACCGATTCCCGCATCCAGAACCGCACGTGTCAGCGGACTTTCCAGACTGCCTGCCAAGTATTCCTGCAACGTCTGCAAGGCAAACGGGGTAAGACCGTCTCTTTCGTCCGGGAGCGCAAAGGCAAGCGCGAGAGTGGAGTTGTTTTCTTCGGATTCTCCCTGCGGCAGACAGAAGGGAATACGGATCCCTTCACTGTGTACGGGAGCCTGCGGTTCCGGCTTCGCGGGGGGCGGGCAATCGGAACATACGATCCCTGACAGAACGCCGTCGATGTAGGAAAGATGCGCGGGAAGATCCATTTCCCCGGCGAGGAAGAGTACACAGTTATCCGGGCGGTAGAAGCGGTGGTAGGTGTCGCAGAAGCGTTCATAGGTCAGTTGCGGAATATCCTCCGAGGCGCCGCCGGCAGAGAAGGCGTAGGGGGTGTCCGGCAGAAGGTGACGGTAAATGCCGAGCCAAAGCAGGGTATCGCGGTCGTTTTCCGCCGCCTGCATTTCGTTCAGCACAACGCCGTTCTGCCGTATTCCGCCCTCTCCGTCCGGTTCCAGGCGCCATGCCTCTTTTTCAAAGACACGCCGGTCGTGTAAGAATGCCGGATGAAAAACCGCGTCCAGGTAAACGGACATCATATTCCGGTAGTCTTTTTCATTGACGGTTCCCAAATGATAAACGGTCATATCCTGCCAGGTGCCGGCATTCAGGTCGGTATACATGGAGGTTTTCAGAAGATTGACAAACGGTTCTTTGAGCGGATATGCATCCGAACCGTCCAGGCAGGAATGCTCAAGAATGTGAAAAACACCGGTGTTATCCTGCGGCAGAGTCATAAACCCTGCGGCAAACAGAAGCTGACCGTCATCACGGTTGCTGTAAAAGACGGTGGCACCGCTCTGATGTGTCAGTTGCCATACCGACATGTTGCGCAACGGGACTTCATGGAATGCCCGTACGGTGAATGCGCCGATGGTTTGTCCGATGGTAAGTTTCATATGCAGCTCCTTTTCTTTTGGGCAATGTCACGGAATGAAACGGTTTTTCCGGATTGCCGATGGTTTGCGGATGAAAAAAGGCGAAGCTTCCGGCAAAATGCCGGCGTGCTCCGCCGATCAGGTCTCTTAAGGATTTTCAGCCGTTGTTTCGGTTTCCTTCGCGCCGGCAGAAAGGTATTCGTCAAGCATTTCGTCGCTGACAGGGTAAGCAGATTGGGTAACATTTTTTTCATAGCGGGCATCGGTCACGGTTTTCTTGAAATAATCCGACTTGTCCGCGCGTGTAACCGATAATTCAGAGAGATAACGGAGACTGTTATCCTCCGGATACTGAACGGTTATGGTCAGGTCGTTATCGTATTCGACGTCTTCCGAGACCGTGGTATAGTGCAAAACGATCCGGATTCCTGCGCCGTCTTTGGAAAGCTTGCAGGTGTAGTTTCCTTTCTGCAGGCTGAACATGTATTGCAGAACCGCATCCAGATCCGCATTGCGCAAAGCGCGGATGTTTTCCGCCGCGCGGGACTCTTCTTCGGTTGTTTTCAGATTTTTGGTAAAATCTTCTTCGCTGATCTCTTTTGCCGATTTTTGAGCAGCTCCCTCTGCGGGAGAGAAGTTGGTCAAAAGATAATATTTGTCCGCATGTTTGATCCACCACTGTTCCTTTTTACCGCGGTTCTGGTTGTCGCCTGTCTGCCGATCCATACCGGCGTACAGGCTGGATGCGTGGAGAATTTCGGTTGTTCTGACCGTGACGGAATTGTTTGTGATACCCGGTTCCGAAGAGGAAACGGTGACCTCTGTGCGGGTGCGCCTGTCGCCTGTCTGATACTCCAGCATGTCAACCAGAGCCGCTGCCGCTTCTTTTCTGTATTGCTGACTGTTGTCGGTGCAGCCGGAACAGCCGGGCAGGATGGTACAGATCAGAAAGAGCCCTGCCAGGATTCCGCCAATTTTTTTCTTCATTTTGTCCAACCCCCTGTGCTACTTTCCCCTATTTTATCACAGATGTGCTGATTTGTCAATCACTTTATGCAAAAAATAGCCGCCGGCGGTGCGCCGGCGGCGTGAGATTCTTTTTGATTGGCAATATCCCGTTTCGCTTTTTACCGCATTCATGCCGCAGAGGCGGAAGGAAAACGAATCGTGACGGTTGTGCCGACACCGAAAACAGACTGCAGGGAGAGTTGCGCACCGTACAGTTCACAGATGTGTTTGACGATGGCAAGACCAAGCCCGGTTCCGCCTGTTTCACGGGAGCGGGATTTGCTGACGCGGTAAAAGCGTTCAAATACGCGGCTCTGATGCTCCGGTTCAATCCCGATGCCGTTGTCCGCGACGGAAAGCGTGGTTTCCGTTCCGTCAGAAGAGACCGTAACGGTTACGGACCCACCGGCATGGTTGTAGCGGATACCGTTTTCCACCAGATTCTTGATGACCTCAATGATGTGTTCCCGTTCTGCCATTACACAGCCGTCGCCGTGGACGGAAACGGAAATCTGCTTTTGGTCCGCCAGTGCAGACAACGTTTGGATGACTTCCTCTGCGCAGTCGGCAAGCATGACCGGCTCTGTCTGCAACTTTGGTTCGCTTTCCAAACGCGTCAGATCCAGCATGTCGCCGAGAAGCGAGATCATCCTGTCAGCTTCGTGCCCGATTTTGCCGGACATTTCTTTGATTGAAGGGTCTTCGGTTTTCATGCCGATGATTTCATTGAATCCCTTGATGGCGGTCAGCGGCGTCTTGAGTTCGTGTGATGCATTTGCAAAGAACTCACTGCGCATCCGCGCGCTGTTTCGCTCGGCGGTGACATCGGAGAGGACAATCAGCGTCAGGCCGTTGTCCAGTGTGCGCATGGTGTAAGAGAAGATTTTGTCCGAAACACAAAGGGAACCGTCGTGCGCAATGCCGGATTTGAGGTAAGCCCCGACCGTTTCGTTCCATTCACGGTCGGAGGAGAGCACGGTATAACGGTGACCCTCCGGATGCTCGACACCGAATACCGCAACCGCCGCACGGTTGCACATGGCAATATTGCCGCTGAAGCGGTCAATTGCCACGATGCCGTTGGAGATGTGCTCCAAAATATAGTCCAGCTTTTTTCTGCCGTCCTGTGCCTGTGCAAGCGTAGTTTGCAGTGCGCGGCTGATATCGTTGATGTCGTTGATGACCGTGTTGATTTCGTCGTCCGAGGTATCCGCAATGACGGGCGTATAGGTTCCGTCGCGCACCTTGCGCAGACTGTCGCTGATCCGACGGATCGGATCCAAAATATGCATACCGAACAGTGTGCTGAAAAGACCCGAAACAAGCAGTGTGACCGCCATGACCGTGACCATAATGGGGATGGTACGGATGACATAGGTACGCACGCCCTGTACCGGAACGGCGGTGCGCAAAAAGACATACCCGTCCTCTGTGTCCACCTTTTCGGCATAGTAGACCATGTCGACGCCCAGGGTTTCGCTCTTGCGGACAACCGTTGCGGGGGAGCCGTTCAGCGCAGAGAGGATTTCCTCGCGGTCTATGTGATTTCCCATGCCCGTGACGTTGCTCTCTTTGCTGTCGGCAATCACATTGCCGGCTTGATCAATGACCGTGATGCGAACGTCCTGGCTGACCTTTTCTACGGCGCGCTGCGGGGTCGTGTAATTGTTTTTGCAGATATCCGTTACCGTGATAATCCGCTGTTTTGCTTCCGTGTAATGGTTATCGCGCGTGACGGCAATCCCAGCCGCAAGGAAAATCAGCATGGACAGTGCAGTAAGCGCAATATTGAACCAGATATATTTTCGTTTCATTCCAACATATACCCCACACCGCGGATGGTTCGGATCTGTGCCGCAGAACCGTCAAGCAGGCGGCGCACCTGCATGATGTGCAGATCCAGCGTCCGTGTTTCTCCGTAATTTTCGCCCCAGACACGGTCAAGCAGAAAATTGCGGTCAAGCGCTTTTCCGCTGTTTTTGACCAGCGTCCGGATCAGATCGTACTCTTTTGTGGTTGTTGCGATCGGTTTGTCTCCCACCGTGACGGTATGCCGCTCGTCGTCCACGGCGATGTCCTTGTAGCGGCTGACCTGACCGGAGCCTGCGCCGCGTTTGCGCAGGTTTGCACGGATGCGGGCGATCAGTTCCAGTACGCCGAACGGCTTGGAGAGATAGTCATCCGCCCCCAGATTCAGACCGCGCACCTTGTCGATTTCACTGCCCTTGGCGGATACCATGATTACCGGGACCGCGCAGGTGTCCGGCGCCCGGCGCAGGGCCTCCAGAATTTCATACCCGTCCATGCCGTCCAGCATGATGTCCAGCAAAAACAGGTTGGGAACCCGGGTGGCAACGGCGCGCAGCAACGCATCTCCGTCCGCAAAACATGTCACGTCAAAATCAGCGCTTTCCAACGCATAACGGTACAGCTCACGGATGGCTTGTTCGTCGTCCACGGCATAGATCAGACTTTTTTCGCTCATTTGCATTCCTCCGTCAGAGATGATGTCTTCAGGCGTGGTTGTGGTATCCGGTTACGGCATACTCCACCCATTCGCCGATATTAACGGCATGATCGCCGATACGTTCCAGATATTTTGCAATCATCATAAACAGAATGGCTTGATCCGCATTGTCCGGGTTTTGCCGGATCAGCGCAATCAGATCTTTCTTGATGGTTTCAAACAGTTCATCTACCCGGTCGTCGCGTTTGTCCAGACCGCGTGCGGTGGCAAGATCGCGGTTGATATAGCTTTGTACACCGTCTTTGACCATACCGATGGCAAGCGTCGCCATCTGTGTGATGTGTTCCGGTTCCTTGATAAACTTTTCCTCGCCGAACTGCAGCGAAATTTCCGAGATGTCCGCTGCCTGGTCCGCAATCCGTTCCAGGTCCGTAATCATCTTGAGTGCTGCGGAAACCTCGCGGAAATCGCTCGCAACCGGGCGTTCCATCAGGAGGATTTTCAGACAATCCTGTTCGATTTCCCTTTCGGCACTGTCTATGTCGCGATCCTCACGCATGACCTCGCGGGCAAGATCCGGATCGCGCATCCGGAGTGCCGTGATTGATTTTTCAATGGCGATTTCCGTCGCATGGCACATATCCACCAACTTGTCAAAAACCAGTCTGAGTTCTGCTTCATATTTGCTTCTGATACTCATTATAAACGATTCCTTCCGATTTTGCAATGTTTTTTCAGCCAAATCTGCCGGAAATATAATTTTCTGTCCGGCTGTCTGCGGGGCAGGTGAAAATTTGCTCTGTCTTTCCGTATTCAATCAGTTCTCCCAAAAGGAAGAAGGCGGTGCTGTCCGCAATACGTGTTGCCTGCTGCATGTTGTGCGTGACAATCACGACGGTCATATCTTTTTTCAGCTCTTCCATCAGCTCTTCAATTTTTCCGGTGGAAATGGGGTCCAGTGCCGAGGTCGGTTCATCCATCAACAACACCGAAGGGTCTGCCGCAATGGCGCGGGCGATACACAGCCGTTGCTGCTGACCGCCGCTCATGCCCAGTGCGCTTTTACGTAAACGGTCCTTTGCCTCTTCCCAGATGCCGGCACGCACAAGCGACCGTTCTACGATCTCGTCCAGATCCGCTTTTTTGCGGATGCCGAATGTGCGCGGCGCAAAGGCAATGTTGTCATAAATGCTCATGGGGAAGGGGTTGGGCTTTTGGAAAACCATGCCGACATTGCGGCGCAGATGCGTGATGTCGGTTTCGCGCGCGAAAATGTCGGTTCCTTCCACGAGGAAGGTGCCTTCCACCCTGCACCCGGGAACCAGATCGTTCATCCGGTTGAGAATTTTCAGAAATGTTGATTTTCCGCATCCGGAAGGACCGATCAGCGCGGTGATTTCTTTGGACGGCATATCTACGTTGATGTCCTTGAGGGCATGAAAATCGCCGTACCAAAGATTGCAGTTCCGGACAGAGATGCCGGGGGTATTGTTTGTATTTGTTTCCATTACTTATTCACTCCCTGTGATTTACGGATCAGTTTTCCTGCGGCGCCTGCGGCGAGATTCAGCAGCAGAACCAGCACAAGCAGAACCACGGCGGTTGCCGCCGCTTCACGCGGATGTCCGTGGCTGGCAAAATAGTAGATATCCAACGCAAGGCTTGTGCCCGGCGAAAGAACGGTGGAGGGAATACGGTTGACCACCATGCCGACGGTCAGAATCAATACCGCGCTCTCCGAAATCACACGTCCGATCGACAGAATAACGGCGGTTACAATTCCGCTTGCCGCCGCTGGCAAAACGACGCAGAAGATGGTACGCACCTTGCCGGCGCCCAGTGCAAACGCACCCTCCCGGTAGGCAACCGGTACGGCAAGCAGACTTTCCTCCGTTGCACGGACAATGACCGGCAGAATCATGACGGCAAGCGTGATGCCGCCGCCCAGCAGGGTATACTTCCATTTCAACGCCACGACGAAAACCAGATATCCGAACAGTCCGTAAACAATACTCGGGATACCAGCCAAGGTTTCTGTGGCAATCCGGATCATGCGCACCAAAATGCCGGTGTTGTCGGTGTACTCCACCAGGAAGACGGCACTGCCGATACCGAGCGGCACTGCGATGATTCCGGCAATCAGCACAAGCTCCAATGTGCCGACCAAAGCGGGCAGAATCGACGGCGCGTCTTCCGTATATGCGCCGAAGAGCAGATGGAGCGAGAGCTTATCAATGCCGTCTGCAAAAACATAAACGATAATTGAAAGTAGCGCAATCACCGATATGACGGTCATGCCGATGCTGAGCCATTTCAACAGGGAAAAAAGTCTGCGGCGGAAAGGCAGACGGGTTTTATGCGCGTTCACGGGATCTGCCTCCTTTTCTCTTTTTCTTTTCCCGGGTTTCTTTCTTCAGGAAGGAGAAGGAAACGTTCAGAAGCAACGCAAAGACGAACAGCACCACCCCCGAAGCAATCAGCGCGGAAAGAACATTGTCATCCAGTTCCATCGCGCCCATGGCAATATTGGAGGTCAGGGTTCGCACACACTGAAACAGGCTGTTCGGCATTTCCGGGCTGCCCCCGATGACCATAATCACCGCCATTGTTTCTCCGAGCGCACGTCCCACGGCAAGAACGATGCCTGCTGCAATGCCGTTTTTCGCGGCGGGGAGCATGATCCGGAAGGTTGCTTCCGCCGGAGTTGCACCCAGTGCGAGCGCCCCCTCATAGTAGGATTCGGAAACGGCGTTGAGTGCGTCTAGACTCATACTGACAACCGTCGGAAGAATCATGACCGCCAGTACCAAAGAAGCTGCGAGAATGCCGTATCCCACACCGTTCGGGGAGACGTAATCCCGCAAAAAGGGAACAATGATCGTCATACCGAACAATCCGAAGATAACGGACGGAATACCGGCAAGCAATTGAATCATCTGCCGGATAGGAGAAACCAGCCTGCGCGGACAGAAACGATAAAGGCAGACGGCGCTCAGAAGTCCGACCGCAACACCGATCAGAACCGAGAGCGCAGTGACATAAAGTGTGCCCACCATCATCGGGAGAATGCCGTAGGCAGGCGGATTCCCCAACGGGTTCCAATCGGTTCCCAGCAGGAATTCCCCTACACCGCTTTTGGCAATGAAGGGGACTCCGTTCACCAGAAGGAAGACCGTGATGGTGCACAACGCGGCGAGGGAAAACAGTGCGCACAGCGCGAACACCACGCGGGCGGTGCGTTCCCTGATCTGTAGAAGACGACGGCCGGTTTGCATACGATCTTTGTTTTGGGTCATTTTGCGTCAGCCCAGGTACGTACTGCTGCGCTGCCTGCCTCGCAGTTGTAAATGTTTTTCAGGGTTTCCATGCCGATGTTATCTATGGGGTTTTCTTTGTTGACAATCAGTGCAATGCCATCGCGTGCGACGGTCAGATTGGTGCATCCCGGTGCCTTTTCCGCTTTGAATTCCTCCGAGATCATGCCGAAGTCGCTGACGCCCTCTTTTGCATTGGTGTATCCCTGACCACTGCCGCCGCCCGTTACGGTTACGGTGACATTCGGCTGCAGTTCTTCAAACTGTGCCGCCAGTTTCAGCATCAGGGGCTGAAGCGATGTACTGCCGGAGATCATCAGTTTGCCGGACAGTGCTTTGTCTGCGGTGTAGGTACCCGGATTGGACACACCGGCAACATAACCGTTGTCCGTTGCGGTTTTCTGTGCCGCGTCGCTCTGCAGAAATTGCAGGAACGCTGTGCGGAGCGGATCCGACGCTTTCTCTGTCTGGTAGACGATCTGCAGGGGACGTGCGATTTTGTAGGTGCCCGCCGCAATGGCATCCACGCTTGCGGCAACGCCGTCCACTTTCAGAATCTTGACATCATCCGTGACATACCCAAGACTCTCAAATGCGATGGCGAGCGGATTGTTTTTGACCTCGCTCAGCACTGCGGCAGTGCCGGTTGCGACGATCGCACCGGAGACATCCTTCTTGCCTTTGAGTCCGAGCAGTTCCATGAATGCGGCTTTGGTGCCGCTGCCGTCCTCGCGGGTAACGACACTGATGTTCTTTTTGTCATCAAATCCTTTTTTGGCACAGCCTGTCATTGCACAAAGCACAACAAGGACTGCCAGGAGTGAAGCGATCACTCTGCAATTCCATAAACGTTTCATTTAATTTTTCCTCTTTTCTTTTTGCCTTTTTCTTGATCGTGCCCTTATTGTACCATTGTCCGCCATTGGTTGCATCCCGGATTCGGTTATGATTCTGTAAGAATTCTGTAAGGCGGTGCGTCTCTCCCTGTAAAAATGCGAAAATCGGTCATTGACAAGCGGGCGGACGGATGATATAATGGAACGCAAGACCGGCGACAGACCGGAAACGGAAGAAACAGAGGAGAACAAAAAATGAAAAAGGTAAGCTTTTTTGCGGTGCTTGCGTTTGCTTTGGCGCTGATCCTCGGTGTGATTGCCTGCACCACCGGAAACGGTGGCGGGGATACCTCCGTGGATTCGACGGAAAAAGAGGAAACAACTGCAACCACAACGGAAGACTCCACGGAGCCCGGCTCGGAGAAGCCGGAAGACACCACCGCCGCAGAAGAAACCTCGGCAGAGGAAACCACGCGCGGCGAATTGCACTGGGAAACCTATGATCCCGCATTGGACGACAGCAAGGTAAATCCCTCCGGCATTCACCTGGTCGATCCGTCCCAATGGGTCGGAATTGACGATGTTGGCAGAGTCCTGCCGACCAATACCGAAGTCGGAAATGCACGGGAAAACAAGACCGTTGCCGTTTTCTATTGGACATGGCACGGCGATTTTTACAAGCATCAGACTGCGTACAATGTACAGCAGATTCTGGATCGGTTTGACGATTCGGAAGAGGCGGAGGAGTACCTTTGGAAAAGCTCCACTTCGCCGGATTCCGCATACCATTTCTGGAACGAGCCGATTTGGGGATATTATTCCGGCAATGATGAATGGGTGATCCGCAAACAGGCGGAAATGCTTGCCGCGGCGGGTGTGGATGTGATCTTTTTTGACAACACCAACGGTGCGTTTACCTGGCTGAATACGGCATTGACGGTTTTCAAGGTGTTCAGCGAGGCGCAGGAACAGGGCGTCAAGGTTCCCCAAATTTCGTTCCTTCTGCCGTTCGGCGGAACCGACGGTTCGGCGACTCAGATCAAACAACTGTATGCCGCCATTTATGAAAAGGGATTGTATGAGGATCTTTGGTACAAGATGGACGGCAAGCCCATGCTGATGGGGTATGACGACAATATTTCGGATGCAACCATCCGTAATTTCTTTACGTTCCGTAAGGGTGTCGGCGGCTACAATGATCGGCAGTTGTCCCCCGGAACGCCGCAGTGGGGGTGGTTGTCTGCGTTCCCGCAGGCGATCTACTATCGGAAGGATCGCACTCCCGAGCAGATGACGGTAGGCGTTGCCGTCAACTACGACTACAGTATCGGCAGTATTTCTCCCATGAACTACGGAATCAATATCGTGGGGAGAACCTATACCACCAAGGGATTGGATACCCGTGAGAATGCAGTGCTTTACGGTGCAAATTTTGCGGAACAGTGGAACAATGCCCTGTATGCCGATCCTGACATTGTTTTTGTGACCGGTTGGAATGAATGGGTTGCCATGAAGCTGGGCACATGGCCGGGAACGCCTTTCAAGAAGGCTTTTGTGGATCAGTATAACGATGCCTACAGCCGTGACTGCGAACCGTCCAAGGGCAAACTGAAGGATAATTACTATTATCAGCTTGTCTCCAATATCCGCAGATTCAAGGGTGTGTCCGCGATCCCAGCGGCGTCCGGTGAAAAGCTGATTGACATCAACGGCGGATACGGACAGTGGGCAAACGTTACTCCTGCTTACAACGACTATTTTGGTATGACCAACCGGGATTCGGACGGATACAAGGATCCGGAAACAAAGAAACCCTACCATTATACCAACGAAACCGCGCGTAACGACATCTACGAAGCCAAGGTGGCAAGGGACTATGAGAATATTTACTTCATGGTGCGCACGGTAGAGGATCTTTCTCCTTATACCGATGCTTATTGGATGCGCCTGTATATCGATACGGTAGCCGGCGGAGACCGGAACTGGGAAGAGTATGAGTACATTGTTAACCGCACCTCTCCCGCCAGCCAGAACAAAACCGTTCTGGAGCGCTTTACGGGCAACGGATTTGAAACGGAGAAGGTGTGTGATATTGAGTACAGTGTTAAGGGCAATGTGCTGATGCTGAAAATCCCGAAGTCCGCACTCGAAATTGAGGGGTACGATTTCTCCCTTGACTTCAAGTGGACGGATAACACGCAGGAAGACGGCGATATTATGCAGTGGTATACCCACGGGGATGTCGCGCCGATCGGCAGATACAATTACCGCTATACAACCACCGGCAGTGCTGCGTATGAAGGTACGGAGCTGACCGTCCCGACCGATCTGACCGACCGCGAAAATGTCGACGGTCTGCTTGCGTCCGGTGCGCTGACTGCGGAAAATGTGACGCTTGAAACAGGCGCGGATGGAACCGTTCTGACTGTGGCAGGCGGGAAGGAACCGCAACTGACCGTCCATTATGACAAGTATTCTCCGCGTCCGACTGCGGATCAGTTCCGCTATCTTGCCATTACCTACCGGGCAGACAGCGATATGCCGGCGATGGTTCGTTTCAATACGCTGCTGATGACCGCTACCAAGGCGGGCAATAAAAAATTCACATTGCCCGGCGACGGTCAGGTGCATACCGTCTACATCGATCTGAAGAGTGCCCGCAATTGGTCTTATAACTATGCGGACTACATTACCTTTGTCTGTGATACCGGTGCAACTGCCGGAAAGCAGATGACACTTCTGCACTTTGATTTGCTTCATACCCTGCCGGAAGGTGCGGAACTGCTCAATCCCTGAGCGGTGCACAACATCCGGGAATAAGGAGGTTCATCCATATGCAAATGCGTGTTCCTTCGGTACCGCTGATTACAGTGGATCCGTATTTTTCGGTCTGGTCGCCCGCCGACCGACTGACCGATACCGATACCGTACACTGGACCGGCAGACCGCAGGTATTGAACGGTTATGCCGAAATTGACGGTATACAGTATCGTTTTTTGGGGGCGGATGCGTCCGTCCCCGCAATGGAGCAGACCGGGCTTTCGGTGGAAGCGCTCTCCAGCACTTATACTTTCCGTGCACAGGGAATTGAACTGACGGCAATCTTTACGACGCCGCTTCTGCCGGATGATCTGCCGATCATGACCCGACCGGTCAGTTATCTGGAGATCATTACGGTTCCGACTGACGGGGAGGAGCACGCGGTGCTGCTTTCGGTCGAGGCATCCGAAGAGATGTGCCTGGATCGGGCTGGCAGTGACCGGGTAGAGATCAATCAGCTTTGCACGGACGGCGGGATTCCCCTTGCGGAAATGGGGAGCGTCGGGCAGCATGTGCTCGAAAAGCGCGGCGACGATGTCCGGATCGGTTGGGGATACTTTTACATCGGTGTGCGTGACGGGGAGCCGTACAGGCGGCAGTATGGCGGCAAGACCTTTGCCGGTGCACGGGTCAGTGCCGATGACAGCGTGCTGTTTCTGTTTGCCTATGACGATATTGTTTCGCTTTCCTGTTTTGGAGAGCATCTGCACACGGTCTGGAACCGGGACGGTAAAACGATTGCCGAGGCGATTGATGAGGCGGAGGCGGATTACTGCGACTTGGTTTCCAGATGCGACGCCCTGTCACAGAGCCTGTTTTGCCGTGCCGTCCGTGCCGGCGGGGAAAAGTATGCGGAATTGCTGCTGCTTGCCTTCAGACAGACCATCGGTGCGCATAAGTGCGTCCTGGATCGGGACGGCGAGGTGTTGTTTGTTTCCAAGGAGTGCTTTTCCGGCGGATTTGCCGCGACCGTTGATGTCAGTTACCCGTCGACCCCGCTTTTTCTCCTGTATAACCCGGAACTTGTGTTCGGCATGCTGCGGCCGGTTCTGCGGTTTGCGCGCAGTCCGCAGTGGGGATTCGATTTTGCTCCGCATGATTGCGGCATTTATCCGGTGTTGGACGGTCAGGTGTACGGAGGCGACGACCCGGATTTGCAGATGCCGATAGAAGAGTGCGGCAATATGATCCTGATGGCCGCTGCGGCTTGCGTTGCGGCGGACGACGCTTCCTTCGCGCGCGAAAACATGGATTTGTTGGAAGAGTGGGCACGTTATCTTGCCGAAAACGGGGAGGATCCTGCCAATCAGCTCTGCACGGACGATTTTGCGGGCCATCTTTCGCACAACTGCAATCTGGCGCTCAAGGCGGTGATGGGCATTGCCGCTATGGGCATCCTTTACGACATGCTGGGGGATCCGGACAAGTCGGAGGAGTACAGAGAGCTTGCCGCGGAAATGGCGGACAGTTGGGTCGCACGTGCCAAAAATCCGGACGGTTCCTTCCGCCTTGCGTTTGACCTGGAAGACAGCTGGTCTATGAAATATAATCTGGTGTGGGATCGCCTGTTCGGTACACATCTGTTTGACGCAACGGTTGTCAACTCCGAGATTCTGACCGAGCTGCGGCATATGAATGCCTACGGGGTGCCGTTGGATTGCCGCAAGACCTATACCAAGAGTGATTGGATGCTCTGGACGGCTGCTCTGTGCGGTGACAGACGGGAATTCGAGCGGTTTGCCGATGCGGTTCATGCGGCTTATAACGCGATGCCGCAGCGGGTTCCGATGAGCGACTGGTTTGATACGGTGACCTCGGAACAGGTTCTGGACGGGCGGCTGTCCGACGGGACCCGCGTCGGTTTTTGCAATCGCAGTGTACAGGGCGGACTGTATATGAAACTGTTGGATGCATCGGGAAAGCTGATGTATCGGGAAAGGGAATGAGATCATGATACTTGTGCAGAACAAACAAGTCGCAGGAGGGATTCTCCTGCAATCTGCAGATCCCGCCGTGCGCACGGCAGGGGAGATGCTTGCAGACTATATGCAGAAAATCAGCGGCGCACGCTTCTCTTTCTGCGAAAATGAAGAAAACCCGGTCGCTTTTCGTCTTTGCGTGGATCAGAGCCTCGGTGAAGAGGAATTGCTTTGCTATGCGGAAGACGGCGTTGTAACCGTCTCCGGCGGAAGCGGACGCGCCGTGATTTACGGTGTGGTTGCCTTCCTTGAGTCCCTCGGCTGCGTTTTTTACGCGCAGGATTGCGAGAAGATTCCGCAGACGGATACGGTGGAGCTTGCAGACGACTTTTCCTTGCGGGATGCCCCTGCGATGGAATACCGGGATCTGTACTGGAGCTGCAGTTATGCGCCGGAAATCTCGGTGAAGCTGCGGGTGAACGGATCGATCAACCGGGAGCACCGCAACCTGACGCCGGAATGGGGAGGCGGTGTTACCTACGCGGGTCCGCAATTTGTACATACGTTTGAATGTCTTGTGCCCGCCGAGGAATTTTTTGAGGATCACCCGGAGTATTTTTCCGAGATTGACGGTCAACGCACGGCAAAACACCTCTACAGTCAGCTTTGTATGACCAATGAGGACGTGTACCACATTGTCCTGTCCCGCCTGCGCAACTGGCTCAACGAAAATCCGGAAGCGAAAATTGTATCGCTGTCTCAGAACGACAGTTTTGTCATCAATTCCTACTGTACCTGTCCTTCCTGCCGCCGTATCATTGAAGAGGAAGGCTCCCCGATGGGACCGCTCATCCGCTTTGTCAATCGCGTTGCCGAGGCATTGGAACCGGATTATCCGGAGGTCGCAGTAGACACGTTGGCATATCAATATTCCATTCCCGCACCGCGTTTGACTGCGCCGCGCCGGAATGTGATCGTCCGTTTTTGCACCGGCGCCTGCGCGGCACATTCCATTCGGAACTGTGAGCGCTACCGCGGCATGCATGACAGCCTGGTTGCATGGGGAAAGATTTGTCACCGCATGTACATCTGGGATTATACCACCGATTTTGCGCATTATCTGACGCCGTTTCCGAATATTGATTATCTTGCCGATCACGTCAGGTTCTTCTATGAGAACGGTGCGCGGGGGATGTTTATGCAGGGAATGTATCAGAACGGCTTGCCGGGTGGGTTCGGTGAACTGCGCTGCTATCTTTTGGCAAAGCTTTTGTGGAATCCCACAGTGGAACAGCGCCCGTTGGAAGAGGATTTTTGCCGTGCCTATTACGGAGAGGCGGCAGAGGATGTGCTGGCTTATCTGGATCTGATGCACCGGCTGGTTGCATCCGACGGCAGGCACTTTACACTGGTGATGGCACCCTCTGCGATTTTTGAGGGACTGATTGACGATGCAATGCTTGGGCAGATTGACGCACTCTGGCAGAGCGCACTGCAAAAGGTTGCGGAAAAGCCGGAATTCCTTGCACACGTCCGTCGCTCCGGACTGACATGGCGTTATTACAAGCTTGATGCCAAGCGCGGCGAATTTGCGGATGCGCAGACTTTTGAGGCGGAAAAGAGCCGTTTCTTTGCCGATTGTGCCGCGTTGGGGGTTGAACGCATCAACGAGGGTGCCGACATTCCGCCGGTCGAGGTGTCGTAACATGGCAAAAACCGAGTGGAAGGGGGGCGCGCTGCTTGCGCCTCTCCCTGCTGTCCTTGTCAGTTGCGGATCGGGGGAAAAGGCAAATATTCTGACCGTTGCATGGACGGGAATTCTGAATACCGTTCCCCCGAAAACCTATATTTCCGTGCGTAAAAAACGCCATTCATATGCGCTGATTCAGGAAAGCGGCGAATTTGTCATCAATCTGACCGGCGAGGATCTTGTGCGCGCCGCGGATTGGTGCGGAACCTATACGGGTGCGAAAGTCAATAAGTTTTCTGCCTGCGGTCTGACGCCGGAACCCTCTTCGGTGGTTTCCTGCCCCTCTGTGGCTCAAAGTCCGCTTTCACTGGAGTGCCGGGTGACACAGATCATTCCGCTCGGATCGCATGATATGTTCCTTGCGGATATTGTTGCTGTCAGAGTAGAGGAAAGCCTGATTAACCGCGACGGTAAGCTCTGCCTGGAACGCGCACATCTCGCCGCTTTCGCGCACGGCGCTTATTATGCCCTGGGCAGAAAGTTGGGAGATTTCGGTTTTTCGGTGCGAAAGAAACGCAAAAGGTAGCGTTCCCGATCGGGTGCCTGACTGCCTTTTTAATTGTTTCTCCCCGTTTCTGTTGACTCCGGCTTCCCACGCGGAAAGCCGGAGCATTTTCCTTTTGTGATTCCGAATAAGTGTGTAAAAAAATCAAAAATATTCGGAAAACCCCTTGCAATCGGAGAGAAAGTGTGATATACTGAATACGATAGATATGGTAGAGTATGGTATGTATGGTGGAGTGGGTTGCAAAATCCGCTCTAAATTTTTGCAGTGGCAGAAAAAGCTCCTGTGCGGAGCCTGCGTGGCTGCGCGAAAACAAACGGGGAGACGGAGCGAGGATGAAGCAGAATCAGAGCGGCGGAATCGCCGGAACAGTCAGAGCACTTCTGGAAGACAAAATTGAGCAGATGGGGTACTTTCTCTGGGATGTGGAATACGTGAAAGAGGGAGCCAGCTACTATCTGCGTGTTACAATCGACGACGAAGAAGGAATCAACATCGACGACTGCGAGAAGGTGCATCGCGCGATTGATCCGATTCTGGACGAGGCGGATCCGATTGATCAGGCATATATTCTGGAGGTTTCCTCTCCCGGTATTGAACGTGAACTGCGTACCGATGCGCATCTGATGGCGTGTGAGGGATGGCAGGTGGAAGTGCGGCTGTATGCGCCGTTGGACGGCAGCAAGGTTTACCGCGGTGTTCTGCAGGAGTATATACCGCAGGAGGGAATCCTCTTTTTGACGATGCCGGACGGAAGCGAAAAGCAATTCCCGCGGGAATCGGTTTCCAAAATCTCTACCGTATATGATTTTGGCGACTGACAGCGGGAATGATGGCAGAAAAAAGACCGTAGTAAAAGAATCCCTTGCCGGCTGCCGTGTTTTGCGGGTGGCAGCAAACGGGGGGACGTTGTACGAACATTGAAAGGATACAGAGATGAACAGTGAGTTTTTTGCGGCACTTGAAATGCTGGAGCGCGATAAGGGCATTCCGCAGGAGTACATGCTTGAGAAGGTAGAGGCGGCGCTTGCCAATGCGCTGAAGAAAGAATACGGTCCGACGGCTTTGGTCCGGGTGCAGATTGATCCTGCCAAAAAAGACATTCATGTCTACCGGCAAAGAGAAGTGGTGGAAGTGGTGGAAGACCCGGTCTGCCAGATTTCTCTGGAGGAAGCGCGCGCGATCAGCAAGCGGTATGACATCGGCAAAATGGTGGAAAATGAAGTGAAGACCAAGAATCTGCGTCGGTTGAGCGCAGGAGCAGCCAAGTCGGTGATTATTCAGGGAATCCGTGAAGGCGAACGCCGTGTGATGCAGGAAGCGTATGAGAATAAGCGTGAAGAGATTATTACGACAACGGTCAGCAAGATCGACCCTGACACCGGCAACGTGATTCTGGATACGGACAACGGCACCGCCGTGCTCCGCAAGGACGATCAGATCCCGGGTGAAACCTTTACCGTCGGGGACAAGATCAAGGTGTTCGTTATGGAGGTCAATAAGGAAAGCAAGGGTGCGGTTGTCACGCTTTCGCGGACGCATCCCGGGCTGGTGCGGCGGATGTTCGAGCTGGAGATTCCCGAGATTGCAGACGGGGTCGTCATTGTCAAGGGGGTTTCCCGTGAAGCCGGCTCCCGCAGCAAAGTCGCGGTGTTCTCCCGTGATCCGGATGTGGATGCCGTCGGCGCCTGCATCGGTTCGCACCGGATCCGTATCGACGCGATTCTGAATGAATTGCGTGGAGAAAAGATCGATATTGTCCGTTACAGCGAACAGCCGGAGGAATACGTTGCCGCGGCACTTGCCCCCGCAACCGTGCAGTCGGTTACCATGCTGACCGAGCGTTCCTGCCGCGCGCTGGTGGATACGGATCAGCTTTCGCTTGCAATCGGTAAAGAGGGACAGAACGTCCGTCTTGCGGCACGTCTGACCGGTATTAAGATTGACATCAAGTCCGAGCAGGATGTCCTGTCGGATCCTGTACCGGCAGAGGAAGATCCGATAGCGGAGTCATAAACAGAGAGATTCGGGCGGATACCGGCTTTGGGAATCAGGAAAGATATAAAGAGGCATAACGGTGGAAAACAAGAGCGGACAGGGAAAGGAAAAACGTATTCCGGAGCGGCAGTGCCTGGGGTGTAACCGACATCGACCGAAACGGGAAATGCTCCGTGTTGTGCGGGGACCCGATGGCAGTATTTCTCTGGATTTTACCGGAAAGAAATCCGGACGCGGCGCATATGTATGCCCCGAACGGAAGTGCCTGCAAAAGGCGAGGAAGAGCCGCCGCATAGAGAACAATCTCGGATGCAGTATTCCTGAGCAGGTTTACGATGAGATGGAGTCCGAATTGCAGGCGTATGAAGACAGAGGCACGGGAAATGAAAGAGCGGAATAAGGTCCCGATGAGGGCGAAATCATTGGGGAAACAAACAGAAAAAGAGCGGAAGAGCCGGGACGCGGGAAAAATGTCCGGGGAAAAATCGGTTTCTTTGCGTCAAAAAAACAACCGGTTTGCGAAATCCGGTCGCGCTGTTCATCACGGAACGGCACAGCCGCAAAAAGCGCGGCATTTCCGCAAGCCCGTCAATTTGGGTGAGCGTCCGGAAACAGAACGCCGGGAGCGACTGATGGATCCGGTAAAGTCCACGGGGAACAAACCGACGGAGAAGTTCCCGGAACCGCAGAAGAATGAGCGGGGCGAGGTGATCTGCCCGGTGCATTTTCTGACAAATCTTGGGTTGTGCGCACGTGCGGGAAGACTGATTTTCGGTGCCGACCTGATTTGCGAGGAATTGCGGGCGGGTAAAAAGAAGCCTGTGCTCGTGCTTGTGGCGGGTGACTGTGCCGCCAATAACCGGAAGCGCCTGTTGGATCGGTGCGCCTATTATGAAACCGACTGTCTGATACTGGAAGTCGGCGGCGCGGATCTGGCACACGCGGTCGGCAAGCGTGCAAAGCTGGCTGCCGTCGGTGTGACCGATGTGCAGATGCGACGTCTGCTCAAGCTTTGACATCATACACAAAGAGCGACAAACGACCATTTATATACAGAACCAAGAGAGAGTGCAGATCGGTCGGATGCGACCGGAATCTAAGGAGGGAATATGGCAATCAACCCACAATTCAAAGTGAATCAACTGGCAAAGAACCTGGGGCTCAAAACAAAGGATATTACGGATCTGATGGCGGAGAAGGGCATTGAAGTAAAACCGCAGAAGGTGCTCGAACCGTGGGAATTCGATATTTTGTTTGAAAGTCTGACCAGGTCCAGTCAGGTAACGGACATTGACCGTTATATTGACGGGGAAGTTTGTATTCCTTCCAGACTGCAGAACGCATCGGCTTCAAAGGAGGCTGAACGCGCGGCGAAGAAGGAAAAAGAGGAAGCGGCGGCAAAAGCCGCTGCCGAAGAGGCTGCCAAGGCAGAGGCTGCTGCCAGAGCGAAAGCGGAAGCAGAGGCAAGGGCAGCGGCGGCAGCCAAAGCAGAAGCTGCGGCAAGAGCAGAAGCAGCAGCCAGAGCGGAAGCGGCAGCCAAGGCAGACGCGGCGGCAAAGGCAGAGGCAGCAGCCAAAGCGGAAGCGGCGGCAAAGGCAGAGGCAGCAGCCAAAGCGGAAGCGGCTGCAAAAGCAGAGGCGGCAGCCAAGGCAGAAGCAGCGAAGGCAGCTGCGAAACCGGCTGAGCCTGCACGGCGCCCGCAACCGCAGAGTGCGCAGAGCCTGCAAAATCTTCTGAATCAGCAAAGAATGGCAGCACAGCAGAGCGGTAAACCGATGCCTGCCCCCGTGCCGCCAAAGGCGCCGGTACAGCCGGTGCGCCCGGTCGGACAGCGTCCTGCGGCATCCGCACAGGGCAATGCCGGTAACAGCATGCAGCGCCAGACGCCCGCAGGAAACAGAGCGCCTCAATCTCAGCAGCAATCGCAGAGACCGCAGGGGGGCAATGCGCAGCAGTCCGGTCGTTATCAGAACCCCTTCTCCGGGGCGCAGAACCGTCCGCAAAACGGCGGAAACCGCACGCAGGGAGGCGCGCAGGGACGTCCGAACGGTCAGAACCGTCCGCAGAACGGCGGGCGTGACCGCGGCGGAATGGGGATGGATAAGGACTATGTACCGAATACGCCCAGAGAGCATTTCCAGCCGCAGCCGATTGTTCGCGCGCAGACACCCAAGGGGGGCGACGGACAGAACAAGCAGCGGGGTGCCGTCCGCGTGGTGGACACCCGTTCCAATGCGGTGGATCTGTCCAAGTACGATGAGAAATTAGATACTTTCGATAATGTAGCCGACAGCGCTTCTTCCAAGCCGGAAGCATCGCGCGTCAAGAAGCCGACAGCCGCAACACGTCAGCAACCGGGCGGAAAGGGAAATCCGTTTGCCGGCAAGACCAACAATCAGCGCGGCGGAAAGAAACAGCAGGCGCCTGTCAAGAAGGCTCCGCTGAATGTGCAGATTCCAGATGAAATTGTGGTCAGTGACCTTGCCGCAAGGCTCAAAGTGACCGCAGGTGAAGTGGTCAAGCGCCTGATGATGATGGGCGTCATGGCAACACTGAATCAGACGGTGGACTATGACACCGCAGCGCTTGTTGCGGAAGAACTGGGCGCGATTCCGTCCAAGGAAGTGGTTGTTACCATTGAAGAGAAGCTGTTCGGCGGCGAAGAAGAGAATCAGGATAAGCCGGAGGATTTGGTGGAGCGTGCCCCGGTCGTCTGTGTTATGGGACATGTTGACCACGGTAAAACCTCGCTTCTGGATGCCATCCGCCATACCAACGTGACCACGGGTGAGGCAGGCGGTATCACACAGCATATCGGTGCATACCGTGTCAAGGTCAAGGGACGTGACATCACGTTCTTGGATACGCCCGGACATGAAGCGTTTACCGCTATGCGTGCAAGAGGCGCGCAGGCAACGGATATTGCTATTCTGGTGGTTGCTGCAGACGACGGTATTATGCCGCAGACGGTGGAAGCCATCAACCATGCAAAGGCTGCCGGCATTGACATTGTTGTTGCCATCAATAAGATGGATAAACCTGCGGCTAACCCGGAAAATGTCAAGCAGGAGCTGACCAAGTATGATCTTGTTCCGGAAGAATGGGGCGGAGATGTCATCTGCGTGCCCGTTTCCGCCGTGACCAAACAGGGCATTGACGATTTGTTGGAATCCGTTCTGCTGGTTGCGGACATCAAGGAACTGAAGGCTAATCCGAACCGCCGCGCCAAAGGCGTTGTCATTGAGGCAAAGCTGGATCGCGGCAGAGGACCGGTTGCGACCATTCTCGTGCAGAACGGTACGTTGCACCCCGGTGATATTGTCATTGCCGGCACCGCCGTGGGAAGAGTCCGTGCGATGACCGATTATATGGGCAGGGCGCTCAAGGCGGCAGGTCCCTCTGTTCCGGTCGAAATCACGGGATTGGATGCGGTTCCGACTGCCGGAGATGAGTTCAATGCGGTAGAAGACGAGCGTATGGCAAGAGAGCTTGCCGATCGCCGCCGCACCAGTGCCAAGGAAGAAAACTTCCGGGTCAATGCGCGCGCAAGCCTGAACGATTTGTTTGCACAGATTTCCGAGGGCGTCAAGACGCTGAACATCATTGTCAAGGCGGATGTTGACGGTTCTGCGGAGGCAGTCAAAGCGTCGCTCTCCAAGCTTGCAAACGAAGAGGTCAAGGTCAACGTTATTCATGCCGCTGCCGGTGGTATTACCGAGGGCGATGTGATGTTTGCCGCTGCGTCGAATGCGATTATTGTCGGGTTCAACACCCGTCCGGATAAGCAGGCATTGGATTCCGCGGAGCGTCAGGGCGTTGAAATCCGGACCTATCGTGTCATTTATGAGTGCATTGAGGAGATTACCGCCGCGATGAAGGGAATGCTTGCGCCCAAGTACCGCGAAGTTTTGCTTGGACATGTCGAGGTGCGGCAGATTTTCAAGATTTCCAAAGTGGGTACCATCGCAGGTTCTTATGTACAGGACGGCAAAGTGACGAGGAATTCCAAAATTCGTATTGTCCGCGACGGCATTGTGATATTTGAGGACGAGATTGCATCCCTGCGCCGTGAGAAGGACGACGTCAAGGAAGTTGCCGCAGGCTATGAATGCGGTATCGGACTGGAGAAATATAACGACATCAAGCTCGGAGACATTCTGGAAGCATATGTAATGGAAGAAATCAAACAGTAAAATGAAAAGGATGCCGGGCAAGCAAAGCGATTCGCGTCAAGCGGGGCGGTTTGCGCGGTATCCTTTTTGCGCAGTTGTATCTTTTCGCACAGGGAAGGGGGAGTGCATTTTTATGGCATGGGAAGCATTGCAGAATCTGATTGACCGTTCTTCCCGGATTGTCTTTTTCGGCGGTGCCGGTGTTTCGACCGAAAGCGGGGTGCCGGATTTTCGCAGCACGGACGGGCTTTATCATCAACAATTCCGCTATCCGCCGGAAACCATTCTGTCCCACAGCTTTTTCATGGCACATACGGAAGAATTTTATGACTTCTACCGTGAAAAACTGTTGATTGAGAACGCGCTTCCCAACCCCGCGCACCGAAAGCTGGCGGAACTGGAGCGTGCCGGAAAAATGACCGGCGTGGTCACACAGAACATTGACGGGCTGCATACGCTGGCAGGATCGGAGCGCGTGTTTGAACTGCACGGCTCGGTTCATCGGAATTACTGTATGCGGTGCGGCAGGTTTTACCCGCGCGCCTATATTGCGGAGACGGTTGGCGTTCCACGCTGTTCCTGCGGCGGCATTGTGAAGCCGGATGTAGTTCTGTATGAGGAGCCCTTGAATGACCGGGTGGTCGCCGGCGCGGTGGATGCAATCCGCCGTGCGGATCTGATGATCATCGGCGGAACTTCCCTTGCGGTTTATCCGGCGGCAGGGTTGATACGCTGTTTTGGCGGGCAGGATCTGGTACTGATCAACCGTGACCCGACGGGGGCGGACGATGAAGCATCCTTGATTATCCGCGAGCCGATCGGGCAGGTGCTCGGCAGTATGCGGATTGAGTAAGACGAAAAACGGAATCGAAATCCGGCGGTGATCGGCGTTCACCGCCGCGGACGGAGAAAAATGCGGAGTAGAAAGTAAAACAGTGAAAATGGAGATGTCAAAAGAACCGAAAAACAAAGACGGAAAGGAACGGCAGGATGACCTGACGCATGAAAAATCGTGTGGCGCGTTGGTGTTCCGACGCGAAGCGGGCACGGGAATTTATTATATTCTGATGATACGGCACCGGCGCGGCGGATACCGTTCTTTCCCAAAGGGACATATGGAAGCGGGAGAAAGCGAACGGCAGACGGCGGTACGGGAAGTGATGGAGGAAACATCGGTCCGGATCCGGATCCGGTCCCCTTTCAGACAGCGGATTCGCTACAGCCCAACCCCCGGGGTTTCCAAAGACGCAATCTATTTTCTTGCCCGTACCGAAAATCCGGAGATTCATGCGCGGGAGGGCGAGATTGCGGAAGTGGAGTGGATTCCTGTCCGCGGCGCCGAACACAAGCTGAGCCATGCAAACGATCGGGCGGTTTTCAGAGCCGCTTTGCGCGCTTTGCGCCGGGAGCTCCGGCGGGAGCGCGATCCTGCATCGGTGCACCCCACCGGGGAATCTGCGGCGGAATCGAAAGATGAAGCCAAGCAGGACTGGAAGGAACCTGCGGGGGAAGAGGGAGATAAGTGAGGTTTCCGCTTCGCCTTTCCGAATGTAATATTTTTGCCTGCCCTGTACGATGCGGTTCACGAAAGGGGCGGGCTTTTCTTTCGCCGAAAATTCTTTTCTCGGATTTTTTCCTGCGCATGAATAATCTGCGTAAGATGGGCAAGAATACTAACGTACCTAAAAATTGCCGGACAGTCCGGCACGACACAGGACGAATCTTCGGAAGAAAAAGGAGAAAAATTATGTGGCAGAAATTCAAAACCAAGTGTAAAGCGTTCTTTACCAACCGCGCCGCGATCGTTGTGATGGTGATTATTCTGGTCACCCTCAGCGTGATCCTGGCAGTGACCTTCGCAATGAACCGCGCAAAGAAGACAGACAAACCCGCTCCGACACCGGACGGTACCACCCAGCCCGCCGACACCAAGGCGAATGCGGACGGCAGTGAACAGGGCGAAATTCCGATCTATAACGATAAGCCCGGTACCGAAGACGATCTCAAGGACAAACCCTCCGACCCTGCATACCTGCTGCCCGTATCCGGCACGCTCTCCAAGGAACATGACGCCGGTGTTCAGGTCTGGTCCGCTACGATGGGGGACTACCGCGTGCACCTCGGCATTGATATTGCCTCCGAAAAAGATGCGCCGGTCCTTGCAACAGCCGCCGGTGTGGTGTCCAAAATCTGGAATGACCCGTTGATGGGTGTTTGCGTTGCGTTGGAACACGAGAACAATGTCTGCTCGATTTATAAGAATCTGGGCGCAAACCTTTCCGCCGGTATTTCCGAAGGAAAGAGTGTCAAAGCCGGACAGCAGATCGGCGTTGTAGGCGAGACGGCAAACGTTGAGCTTGCAGAAGAGCCGCACCTCCACTTTGAAATGACTGCAAACGGTCTTTCCGTGGATCCGTTGGATTATTTCAGCAAAGACGCAGTGCAGACCCTTTCAACCGATACCGCTTATGAGGACAATACTGTCAAGGAGCCGGTGTCCACTGACAAAAAGGGAAAGTAATTTTTCGATTCGGCACGACCGTCCGTCTTTCGGACGGCCGTGCTTTTATGGTGCGCTCGGCATGCGAAACAACATGGTGGTGAAAGTCCGCTACAGGC